>Ga0256842_1000023_pt1 | contig 115990 bp, 110 predicted proteins | sample 4559240metaG_FD_185973 | JGI IMG/M metagenome (GOLD analysis project Ga0256842, IMG submission 185973) | Hydrothermal vent microbial communities from Guaymas Basin, Mexico - 4559-240 | ecosystem: Environmental > Aquatic > Marine > Hydrothermal vents | place: Mexico: Guaymas Basin | collected... | reverse complement strand
GCAACATTATTGTCAACAGTTAAAGCAATAGCAGCGAATAAGTTATTTAATACAGAAGTATCATTATCATACACAGATTGCATTGCAGGCCAATATGGTGTACTTCTATCATACCATTGTGGCCAGATGAGTCCAACATTCCACAGGGTAGCTTTTATACCAGCAGGCACAAAGTTAGGTTGTATATCACTATAATTAGTAATAAGGTTTTTACCACCACTATCAAATAGTAAGTTTTTATTCCATTTACTACCACCCATCATACGTGCTGTTTTATAAACAATATCCATAAGTAGCGTATAGCGTTTATTAGAAGGGTCTAGACTATCTAAACCAGAACCAGCTACAACAATACCCCTAGTAACAGGTGTACTAAAGAAAGTAGACTCAGGAGCTAAAGCTAATCTTGTTTTTAATACAACACCAATAGCACGTTCTTCATCAAGTGTTTTATATTTATCGCCATCATCAATATGTGTAGCTAACCCTAAGAATGTATTCTTTCTAACAGAAATAAAGTTAACTAAGTCCTTCTTAACAGGAAGATTATAACCACTATCATAAAGGGTGTTTTCGATGTTTATAGCTGGGTCCATAACTTCACTATTTTTATCTAGGAATTTCTCCATATATCTAGAAACACCTTTCTCAAAGTTTTCTTTAGTAAGAGTACCGTCTTTACCACCACCTAAATAAATAGGAGTTGATTTACTACAATACACTTCTTTGTGATTATCCTTTAGAGTTATAACACTATCGTCAATAGCGAAAGTGAAATAAGGAATACGTTTACTAGATAGACCAGTAAAAGGATTTAATAGACCAGCTTGCTTACCGATAGGTGCTGAAGTTACAAAATCTAACCAACTGATAGTATTATATTTAGAACCATCTTTCGTTTTAATAGTTTTGTTATAATAAGCTTTTTCAGTACTTAATAGTTTACCAAGAATATCATCAAGGTTTTTCTGATAAACATAAGGTTTATCTAATACAGGATAAACTAAATCTTTCAGAGGATCATTAGTACTGTACCACTTTTTAACAACATTTTGAAAAGATGCTTTGGCACCAGTCAACCCGTCAATACCATTTGGGTTAAAGACAAATTGGTCAAATACTGTACCGTTTGTATTTTTAATAAAATAACCAGTTGAATCTTCATCGGCACGTTTTACAATACCATACTCATACGGTAAACATAGATTATAATCTTTAATAGACTCACGTAAATCTTCCTCAGACGGTACAGTAATAGTGAACCCATAGTTATTAGATTTAGCACCCTTATAAGAAGCACGTTGCTCTAATACAGGTATCATAGTAGATACGTTACCATCCTTATCTTTCATATAACCATTTTTAGATGTCTTAGCACCTATTGGTGTTAGGATATCGTCTTTGTTTACTTCAGAGATTACTTTAATACGATAACCAGTAATATCTTTGTCTTTAATACGTTCTCCATCATTATCAAAAGCATAACTACCATCATTGTTACGTTTCCATACTGGAATAGTATCTTTGATAATATCTAAGTAGATAGTAACATTAGCAATAGTATCATTATCCTCAGGAATAATTCTAACAAACATTAATGCGTTACCGGCAGATGATACAATCTCAGCCATACGTGCACCGTGTGTAAAGTATGGTAAAGTTCTATCGAAAGTATCACCTCCGTACAAAGCTACAAGGCGACCTCCGTCTACATATTCTTTTGTTCCAACAGGACCAGAAACAGCAAAACCAAAACATAACGACGTGTGTGTCGAAACTGTTATCGGTTTAGGTGGTTGTGGTTTTATACTCATATCGTGAGCACCAAGATTAATATCTTGTGGAGCTCCATTCACAATAGCAAAACTCATTGACTATCCTTCTCTATTCTATTTTTGATTTTTTATATCATAGGATAACTTAAAAAAAATATACAGACACCCTATTGGGTATCCATATAAAAAAAATTAGTTATAAAGGTAAGTATGTATCTTATCATCACTACATTTTAATCTTAAAATATAGTTACCATTTTTAAGTTTGATTAAACTGTTAACTTTAGCTGTTCTCTCTATCTCCAATGTTCTCATTTCAACTTTGTGTTCTTTAAGATTAAGAACAAACGTTTCAATTTTATCAGTTTCTACATCAGAAATAATATTTAGTATATTACCATTTTTCATTCTAGTACTGTAATATTTCTTATTTATAAATGTACTTGGTATCGCTAGACTTAATATAAAGTCATTATCGTTAGCATTGTAAATCACCATTCTATATAATTCTTTACCTATAAGATTTATAATAAATCCAGAATCCTTATACGTAGCTAACGTTATGTCAGTAATTGTATACTCTGCGGTATAGTCATTTACTTTAACAATATCGTTCTTATCAAAGTCTATTTTATATACCAAGATATTTTTACTATCTTTTTTATTAACACCAGAAATATAAACGTCTTCACTAACCTCAGCAAACTTAATTAAATCGTTATACTTAGATAGTATGTCTAGATTAATTGTTTTCAATATTTTAGCTTTATTTGTATATGGATTATAATCAATGATACTAATCATTAAAGTATCGTCTTTATTATTAGAGTATTGTACAATAGCTTTTGTTTTGGTGATTAGTCTAAAGGTAAAGTCATCTTCTAATTTAAATAAATCATTTTTAACAACATTGAAAATATGACTTTCATCATCCATTATGTACGTATCTAGATTTTTGTCATCACTACCCATCATTACTACTAGATTATTAAACATCTCTTCTGTATTATAGTGTATATTAGTACTGACTGTATTAGCTAATGGTGCGTCTGCACTGTATTTTTCTAACAGCGTTAACGTATTTTCATACTCATAATTAACTATTATGGTATCTCGCTCTATATTAGCACGAGTAGTTATAAAGACAGCATCTTCAGTAGCCTGTACTTCATTATTCTCATCGTGATATTCTATCCTAAAATACACCTTATAAGTATTGTTATAACTTAATGTCGTAGGTAAGATTATATCATTCTTACGGACGTCACAGTTACAAATAACTTTATCATCAGGTGTCTTAATAGTAGCAGCTTTTATATCTATGGGTACTGTGTTTTTACTATTAAGTGTTAGAACATTTTCAGTGTTTACATCTAAATCATTCTTATTGCCTGATACACTATAATAGGTACGTTTTAAGTGAATAGTTTCGATATATGCAGGAGATATTGTCGAATGTTTACCACTATTAACAACAGTCACTTTTAACATATCGTATTTGCTAAAATCTATAACTTTAGAGCTAACTGTATAGTTGAGACTATCTTCTAGATTTATATAATCATTTGTTAAAATATTACCGTCCATATCTGATATACTCACTAGTGTATCTATATATCCAATATTACCACTGAAAGGTATAAAAGATAAATCTAAACCCTTGCCAGGTACATACTCTAGTTTGGTAAGATAAGTTTCCTTAACATGGAACTTAGGTGCTAAGTAATCATTAATATTTGATTCTTCATTAAACACAGGTTTAGGACCTATCCAGTGGTGATTATTAATAACCTTACCTTCAGCATCTATAAGATGTCTTAAAGCCTTTATATACCATATTTCACCAGTTGGAATTACAACATCTGGGTCCCAAGCCAAAAGATTATCTTTACTTTCAACTTCCTTTAACTCAACATCTTTACCATCTTTATCACGTGTCAGATACCACGTAGTTTTTTCATGTTTCAATTCTCCACTATTTTGCCATGCAGGTATTGTAAATAACATAACTATCCTTATATTTTATTTTTATCAATTTAACATCTATAGTTACCACTATATCTGCCGTTTATATTGTGTTTTTTAACACGTGATACTTAAACTGATAACATACAATAACAAGGAAAAACAATGAATATAAAATCAGATAATCCAATTTCTATAAAACCACTAGTAAACATAGGTGCACTATTTGATATACCAACTGGTACTTTCATAACTGGTAAAAAGGGAGAAATGATACTTAATGGTGGACTTGCTAGTGTTACTGGAATGGTTGGTACTGGTAATATGTTTAAGTCTACAATAAGTCATTATTTTATGTTACAGTCCGCTAACAGATTAAAGAACAGTATAGGTGAAGTGCCCTTACATACATATGATACTGAAGATAATATGATATTTAATCTAGAACGACTTAATAAGTTAACATCTAAACTAGAATATATGGTGGACGAACCATTATACGATGATAACATTTGGAGTGTTATTTCAAAGAGTGAAATGACAGCCGAAAAATGGATAACTAAAGTACATGAGAATGTACTTAATAAACTCAAAGATAAGAAAAATGTTCTAAAATATGACGGTTACATAAACAGATTAACCAATGGTGATTTAGTTAATAAGAAACCAAGCTTTATAGAGATAGATAGTTTTAGTGAATTGGAATCTGGAAAAGGTGCTGAAATAGTTAGTGATGGGAAGATACAAGATTCTAATACCATCTTTATGCATGAAGGATTATTCAAAACTAAAATCATAAAAGATTTACCTAGATTAGCAAACAGTACTAATACTAGTTTTTTATTAACAGCACATGTTGGTGATGAAATAAATATGGCTAGTGGTCCCTTTGCACCACAACCTACTAAATCGTTACAACATATGAGAACTGGTCAGAAAATAAAGGGTATAGCTGGTAAAATATATTTCCTGTCTACACATATGTATCACGCTTTTAGTTCTACTATACTTAAAAATCCTACTACTAAGATGCCTGAGTATCCACTAGATAAAGAAGATAATGCTACAGATTTAAATCTAGTTAAACTTAAACAATTGCGTAATAAAACAGGACCTAGTGGATATATACTGGAACTGGTTATAAGTCAGGTGGAGGGTGTATTACCGACACTAACTGAGTTCCACCATATTAAAACGAATAAGTTCGGTTTAGTTGGTAACGATAGAAGTTATAGTATCGCTATTTATCCAGATATTAAACTATCCAGAACCACTGTTCGTAGTAAAATAGATACTGATGCTAAACTACGAAGAGCGATTAATATAATATCTGAGTTATTACAAATGAAAACATTTATGCGACAGTATTCTAGATTTTATATAGAACCAGAAGAACTCTATAATAAGGTTATAGAAGCAGGTTATAGTTGGGATTATATTTTAGAACATACACGTTCTTGGTATACTCCTAAACAATATGATGTAGATTTAAAACCATGTAGTATATTAGATATTTTGCAAATAGCGACTACTGGTAAACAAATGTACTGGGTTAAAGAAATGAAAAAACAAATGGAGGATAAAAAATGAGTAAAGAGATAAACGATAAAACGTTAAAGTTATATCAAGAGAGTTATGAAGCAAATAGTGATAAAGGTACGATTTTCTTTACCTTTATTAATTTAGTACTCAACACTTATAAGGATATTGATGTAATTAAGTTTGGTACGAATATTGTTAATATAGATAAAAGTATGATGACCAAATCATCTACTATACAAAAGTTTATTATAACGAGATATATAATAAGTACGTTATTAGAATTAAAAGCCGCACAACCAGATATTAAAATAGTTAATGCAATTAGTTTATGTAATTCTATGATAAAAGATGATGTTTGGTTAGATATTATGATTGGTAGTATTATACCATTCCTTAAAGAACATAACAGTATATAGGAGTTATAATGGAAAGTGAAATATATGAACTGTATGGCACAAAGTCTACGAGTGATAACCTACAAATAGAAGTAGAGAATACACGGATGTTACCATTTCTTAGTTTAACTAATGAAGTGGTTAAACAAAGTACTATAACCAGTACAGAGCATACTGTTGAGAAATTAACTAATACACTTAGTAGAACTAAACAAGTTACTATTAATAATAGAACAACTAATGAAGAACAACTTATTTTTATATGTAGTGCCTATAGTTTAAATGGGATACTCAATGCTTTCTATTATGATAAAGAGCACAAAGTTATATTTAACATAAGTTGTATAGAAGAACTGGAAGCAGATAAGTGGAAGAATGAAATGTTACCTAATAAGGTTACCACCTACTCTAACGTAACTGGTTACAATGCAGATAGTGATGCTATAAGTATCCCTAAACAATATGCTAAAAAGTTAACTACTGAACCGAAGTCTTTAGTGGGTAAGAAGATAACAAGATTATCACTAGATTTTCCTGGACTTAATACGAATACTAGACTTAAGAATATACAACATACTAATGGTGCTATGAGTACACGTGTTGGTGCTAACGCATTGGATGTATTAAAAATAAGCACTAAAGATATAGGCTGGGATAAAGATTCTCCTACATTGTTTACTATCTTTTCTTATAGTGCATTTGGTAAACAGTTAACTTTATTTGGTGAACATAAAACAGATTATATTTACATTCCTTTAGTATAGGAATGTAACTATGTCTAAATTCAAAAAAGAAGAAAACTTTATTATAGAACGTATAACTGAAATCACCGTTGGTAATGAAAAGGTTATTAAATTATATAAGGATATGTTCAGTAAAATGTCCGATAAAGATTTTACAAGCTTTATGGAACGATTACGCGATGGTGATATATTACAGATACTTGTAGAAACAGATATGAGTAAAAATAAAATAACTGTTGAAAATAATCTAAGACTAGCTAAGAAGTATAATTATCCATTATTTCAACACACATATAGTAAAGTAGATAAGAGTTTACCCAAAGTAGAAACTAAAGAGAAACAACTTATTTTACTACTACCGTTCCGTCGTACTAAGCAAACTGTTGAGAAAGGGGTTAGTGTTAGTGAGGACAATAAGCATCATGATATTATTACAGGACAACCCACTGGTGTTAGTAGGTCCAGTAAAATATCAGGTGTAGAAGCACAGTTATTAACGAATAAGAATTTAATAAATACCGTAGAAGAGCTCATGATAGATCGATCAGACTTACAACGATCAAGTATTATGATTGGTAGTATAAAAAAGTATGGTACTGTATCTCCAGATGTTCTAAAACAATATGGTGAACAGACTCGAACTAGTAAAACTTTACAAGCTTATCTAGCTGGAATGCACATGAAACTTAGCCTATAACTACAAGGACTATCCTTGTAGTTATAGTTAAGTAATTATTTCTACATTTATATCCATTTCTATCTCATCGTTTATAATTTCTACATCTACTAAATCCATATCCGCAGATATTAAATCAATATCTTTTACGACGGGTTTTTTCATGATTGAGGTATCCAATAGTAAGTTATCTTTATGGTCAATGTGTTCTTCATCACTTGGCATATTACCGACTACCATATTCTTGACAACTGGGTGTATATGATAATCGGCTTTATTAACTGTTGTTAAGAACGACGATAGTATAACACTCATGTTACCAAATACTCTAAAGTCTTTTGTAATAGTCGTTACCTTATACATAGGTATTATAAAGTTCATATCACGTATATCGTTATCGACTACATTGGTTATCGTAGTGTTGACACTTATCTGGTTAGATGGTATGTTATTAGAGGTTTCAGTTATGGGGGTACTTAATAATAATACATCATCTTTACTACCATGGATGGGTACTGGTTTATTGGTATTAATTGTATTAAATACCCCATCGTTATATCCTATAACATTCATTTCTGAGTCGGAATAAACATTACTACTTGGTTTAGTTATAATGCTTAATGCCGACGGTAGTCCCATAAAAACTTCTGTGATATTATTGCTTAAAACTATGTCATCGCTTTTACCATCAATATTGAGTTTCTTATTAAAATCTAAGATTTCAATTATATCATGTTCCTTATTAATGCCCATCTTATCGTCCATAAATTTATGTTGTTTAATATCTACGGTCATTTGTTTAGGTAATATACTATTAGTGGTAACCATTGTTTCGGGCGTATTAAATATGGTCTTACTACCCATAATATCTAATTTACCTATAGTATTAGTTACGCTAACAACATTCTCAGCATCAGGATTCATATATAAAACTTCCTGGTTTGTATTAATATCCTCTATAGCTGCTGTTCGTATTATATACGGTTTAGTCTTAGTTTTATCTTTATGTACCATAGTACTACATCCTGTACCAATTAACGAAAGGTCCGTAGCGACTATGTCCATTACTGACCCAATTCTGGATACCACAATTGGTATCATATCCCTACGTAACCTTATATCATTATCATTATCTAGTACTCTATCAGATAATCCTATTATAAAGTTTTCAGTAGGTAAGGTCAAGGTTTTACTATATGTGGCATGTGTTGTATCTAATTCGTCAGTATGCTTAATACTTAATAATCGTGCTGTTGAAACTTCCTTAATTAAATTTACATCAGTACTACTATTCTGTATAGGTAACAAATTATCATGATCATCTTCTAGTTGTAAGTCGGTAATGATATATGGTATACCCCTGTAACTTTTATACTCAACAGTGGTCTGATATTCATTAACTGTACCACTAGCAATATCTGATATTTTAATACCTGTATCTATGACATCTAAACCCATTTCCAAACCTGAGACTCTATGTAATATATCGTTATCAGTATCCAAAGTTTTATTCTCGATATTTACAGTATAATCTTTAGGCATAAGTTTCTTAGTGAAAACATCTGTGGTAACATAATCCTCAATCAACGTTGAGGATACTAAACACGGTAAGCCATAATGTGTTGTATCGTATGCTAAAACGTAATCCACTTTATTATTAACATCCAGATTCTCATCTACGTAATTACTAAACCCAACATAAAAGTCAAAGTCTTCTAATAACTTATAACGTGTATCATTTATTTTAAGTATAGGTTTATAACCTATATTCAAATCTGGTCCATACGATATTAAATTATCACTATCTAAAAACTCGTTATCCGTAACTAAATCTACAGTATATGATGTGAAATTATCAAAGAACTTTATAGCTTTTTTAAACTTATCTTGTATCTTAGCTATATCGGATATTTCTATATTCGTTAATCTAAAAAGAAGTGTTTCAAGTTTTATACTGTGGACATCTGTAAACGTGATAAGATTCATATCCGATAAGTATGTTTCAATATGTTCAAGTTCAAAGTCATATTTTATAGTGTTGAATAGGTTACTACCTATTACTTGTACGTCAGTCCTTGCAAAACTGTCTACTATATTACTTTTTGTTAGAAGTATCTTTGTATCCAATTCACGAATTGTTTCTAGATACAGGTTCAACGTTTCTAAATTGAAAATATTTACAGTTAGAGAATCATTATTAGTTAAATAGTCCAGTAAAGAAGTTAATCTATCTTTATATAAAGTTTTGTTTAGAATCTCTTTAGTATCAAAATCAGTCTTAAACACACCATTACACCGTATAGTGAAATGATTCGTTTCAAGATTATATAACTTATATACCCTGTATATTAAGATATATAAAATATCTTTTGTAGTAAGAGTATATAATTTATTATCCTTTCTATTAAATACATCTAACGTAAACGTATAGTCATTAACCTTAAATAAATGGATTATATTACTTAGTAGGAATATAAATGTATTATAGAAATGTGTCCTTATTTTCTCTGGCTGATCTAATAGAAACATTCCAGTCCTATGTTTATCTGCAGCGCTCCTTAACGTTTTATCTGTCGCCACTACATCAGTGTGATTTATCTTTAAATCATTATTACGCAAAATCCCCTCTAACACATCAGCAGTATATGACTTGTCATTTATATTATAACACGATTTATTACTTCTGTCTAACTCCATACTATACATATGTTTATAAAATTCTTTACTAGCATCATTAATATTATCTTCTATAATCTCTGGTATAGTATTTGTATAAACTACGTTACCTATACCAAATAGATTCTTATCGTATACATTAGTTAATATCTCATCAAGTACAAAATTCTTACCGACGTTATGTCGTAATCTATTTACATTACCATATAACCATATATTTGTTGGAAGATTAAAAATCTTACTACTAGAATACGTATTCTTATACGATTGTAACTTATGAGATAAGTGAAAAATATCAACTTGATTACTTTGGATATTACCAAATTTCACCGATAATATATATAAAACCATACCATTGAATAAAACACTTAATTGTCCTGGTAGGAATAACTCATCAATCATCATCTTGTTATTATTATAGGTTGTCATATAGTTCTTTACATATGATTCTATTTTTGGTATAATAGCCAATTCATTATCAGTCAAGAAACTTTTGTTGTGGTGTATAACTTTATAATTATCTAATTCTATAATTTCGTCCATGGTTATATCAATAAGACAACCACGTATGTAATCCGACATACCCACCTTTTCACTACATAGTTTATTAAAATCGTTATCAAACTTTAAATACTTATTATGTATACTGGGTACACTCCTAAGATTTTTTCTATTAAAATCCAGATTTGTTGTGGGTATTTTGAATAGATAATCATTATTATTTAAACTACCTGTAATATTCTGATAATACTTACTATCAGATCTAGATGGTGGGGTTAACCCATATTTAACATATGTATGATAGTTTTGATGTATGTGTATTTCATCTATTTTAATTATAAGACTATTTACAAATGTAATTGTAGCCTTCAAATATTCCTGTATAGTAATCATGTATATCTCCATTATTTTTATATATTTAATTCAAACAAAAAAAGGATACTTATGCCAAAAACAAAGTTAGCACCAGACACAAAAAGAGACACCACTACAGAGATAATTAAATCTAGTAAAACAATAATGAACAAGGTAGCAACAGAATCATTAAATATAAATGCTTCTGAACTAGAAAAAATACAACAAAATATTATTGGGGTTAATTCAGTAGTAGAAGATATAGTTGAACTTATACCAGAGATAGATGTTATTATAGAAATTGTAACATCATTAATACTAGCTCCTAACGACATGGAAAGTGTTAATCTCAATTATGATTTAAGTTCTCTTGGTTTACCATCCGAAATAACGACGAATGTTATTGATGTATTAGAAGATCATCTAGAAACTGAGTATAACTTCATAGAGAAATTGGAAACTATAGTTAGTGAGTCGTTATATACAAAGGGTGCTTATGTAGAACTTAATCTACCAGTATCATTCATAAATGATTTAGTTAAACAAACAAAAACTAAACGGATGTCAGTTGGTATTGAATCAGCTATAAAAGATTATGAGAAAGCTCATGAAAAGATAAATATAGTAGACAGTAGTAAACATATTACAATAACTAATTCATTGGCTACGGTTTGTAAAGATAACATTATTAAGGATAGAGTTACGGCTGGTATCGAGGATAAATACTATAGTGGCATTATAGGTGATACTAATATTAAAACACTAAAACCCGGAATAGAGGGTAGTTCATTCTCGGATGGTTTTGCGGCGTTATCCGATTTTACCCTTAACGATAATAAATCTATAACTAAAAAAGTTGATGTTTCTAACATTATACCTATATGTAGAAAAGATGATCCAAGTGAACATTATGGATATTTTTATTTTACGTTTGATAATAAGTTTAAAGAGACTAAGACTCGTGATGATAGGTACATAGAAGAAGTATTTACTGAAATTAAAGATACACTAATGAGTACAGATAAGAATGTACCTGAAATTAAAAACATAGATTCACTGAGACAAGTCTTAATAGTAGAGCGTTTAGATAAGTATATAACTAAACTTAAACTAGACGATGGCGTAGATCTAACGGTAGATGTAGAAGAGACCCTGTTATTAGACATTGCAGAGCATATGTTACAGCAACTAGATTTAAAGATTATATTCTTACCTAAAGAGTTCGTTTCTTACTACGCCGTTAATTTTAGAAAGAATGGTACTGGTAAAAGTCTTATAGAGCGTGTCTCTGTTTTGGCTAGTATTAAGGGTATGTTAACCTTTGTTAACCTATTAGCATTTATTAAGTCTTCCGTATCTACTACTGAAGTTAAAATAGATTTGGACGAGGATGACATCAACTATCGTTCAACGTTGGATAAAGTACTAGCCGGTGTTATTAAGAATAGACAATTTAAATTACCTGTTAGAATGTTGAAAGTTGACAACTACATAGATTGGATAGATAAATTAGGATATGTTGTCGATGCACGTCATCCAGACTTTCCTGAGATTAATGTAGAGGTTAAAGAAGTTAAAAACAATATAAATCCTATAGATACAACATTGTTCGAGGCTCTAGATAAACAGATTTATATTTCATTATATGCGAATCCGGAGCTGATAAATGAAAGCTATGATACTGAGTTTGCAACAGTAGCACGTCAGAAAGATATTCTATTAAATAAACGTGTTAAGAAATTACAACGTAAATATGATAAACTTATCACAAAGGATATTAGTAAGAAACTTATGTTGGACGGGTTATTCATAGGTAAGCTACGAACTATATTAACTAGTAATATAAAATCATTACGAAAATCTGTTAAGAATAGTAACACAATATTGCCAGATACAGATTCTAAGAATGTGACTGATGAAGTACTTGTGAATCGAACCATTTTATTTATAATTAGGAAACTAAAAGTTGAATTAGTAAAACCTGAATCCACAGTTAAAGAAATACGTAGTGACGAGTTTGAAAACTTTACCGATATTTTGGATACAACTATGGATAAGATTTTTAGTGGCGACGCCTTACCTGATGACCTTGTAGGTGAGTTATCCGATAATCTGGATAACATAAAAGCTGCAGTAAAGACAGTTCTTATAAAACGCTATATGGCAGATAATAAAATACTACCAGACTTTAATAAAATGTTTGCACTTAATGAAGATGGTGTACCAAATGCGGATATGTTAGATGAGCATTTAAACTTTGTAGAAACATTAAAAATGATAGCACTACCCTTTATTAAGGAGAGTAATAAACTTAAAAACAAAACTGATGAGGAATTATCAAAATTAGATGACCCAGAAGAAGAAGAGGAGTCTAATATAGTAGATGATAATGATGTTGATAACAATAATAATAATACTGGTAATAACGATTCTGGAAAAGATATTGTTAAAGAGTCTGATGAAGTAGATGATGATGAAGTAACAGAACCTGAAGAGAAGGAAAAGGATAACTCTAAGGATAATGAGAATAGCGAGGATGGATTTGTATATCCTGGGTTAGATTAATCTGAATAGACATAACAGCTATATAGACGTAAGTCTATATAGTTAAACCAAGTATTTTTTAACGCTATATTATTAAGATGTAATATTATACTAGCTAGATACGTAGTAGTTAAATATAATATAAAATAACATTGTATAGGAGATACAAATGAACACACCAAAAGTTTTTAGTTACGACCGGGATGGTCAACCTTTCATATATGTGGATAACCTAGGAATACTTCTGAGAATCGTCCGTGGCGAATGGGTGGAGTGTGATGAACAGGGTAATTTAATAACACAGTCGATGCAAGGTCGGAATCAATTACCACCGTTATACGCAATTGAATTTGATAGAAATGGTAGAGAAGTTTTATGGGAAGACGATAACCGCAACATATACGAGTTGGATACGTATGGCAATATTGTTCGTGTACCAGTGTCTGGTGTACCTACTAATACTATGCGTCAAGCACCAACCGGCAATCGTACCACTGGTCGTGGTAGACCGGATAGAGGATTACCACATGTGGATGATTATAACGGTGGTAGAGTGAATATGGCTAGTGGACGTAATATAGAAACAGAGGCAACCGTACCCTCTAGATATAGAGATAAAACAGCAACTACAACACCAAATTATAGACGGTCTGATGGAGAGGCCACGCCTACATCACAAAAGGCAAAAACTGAACCTACTAATACAATAGACCGATTAGTTGGTTACAACCCTGAGCGTAACTCAGAGTTACAACCATATTATTGTAGTGATACACATACATTAGAGATTTTCTCCAATGAGCGTGATATGACATTTAAATATTCGATTACTAAGTTATAAGGAGCAAGTATGTCAGAAAAAATTGAACAAAAGATAGTGGTTAGCAGTTTTCAAGAACTTAGGAATGTTATCGAAGTTAAGGTAGCCAATGGTATAACAGAAGAGTTTGAGATATTAGTATGTAAAAGTAAGTATATAAAAAGAAGGGAGATACCTGAAGATATTTATTACTATACAAAGGAGATGGTTCTTGATAATGAAAAAGATTGTGTCAGACATCCATCTACAACTCCTATCCTGAGCGACTCACTTAGAATGGATGTTCGTAACTTCTATAATAGTATGTTAACTAATGCATACAATCGTAAGATGCGAAATAATGTTTCAGGAGTTACTATTAAAAATAGTACGCCTATACAGACAACTTTTGCTATGAAAAGTTTTGTCGAGGACATGGCTGAGATTGTTAAACTTAGTATCGTAGTGAAATCCTTAAGTTATGTAATGGAGTCGTTTGATTTGGATTATCTATTAAATAATGAAGAATACATAGAAGCTATTGAGAATAAAGTGGAGAAACATGATGATATTGTCGCCTTATTATATTTAGAAAAATATATGGTAAAACCTAGTCTCAATATACCTAAATCCTGTAGTAAAGAGCTGGATAACAATGAAACTGTACTGATAGATAATGAGAATCCGTTGCACTTAAAACATACTAGCAGTATTGAAACGTTACATATTGATATACGTAATAACTATATGTACATTACCGATAAGACTTTATACGGTAATATAAGTCTTCGTAAAGTAAACATGGATGAAATCTTTACAACTGTCACATATCCATATAGTGCATCTTATAACTAGAATCTATAGTGGGGTAATTCCTACTATAGTGTTCTTGTTCAGTCATACTCGTTTATTACTTATATGTAGAGCTGTAGTTATAAAAGGTAGTCAGAAATGACAAGGTAGATACACCCAACTTCCCAAAAGGATAAAAAAGTGAACATAAAAACAATGAAAAAAGAAAAATTAGATACATTAGTATTAGTGACGCATTGGGAGAACTTCCATGCTGACGATGTTACAGCCGGTGCGTTATTAAAATACTTTCTAGTCGAAAAATTAAAGTTATTCAAATCTGTGGTTGTTGAAAGAACCGACCGTGTTGCCAGTACAGGTAAAGAGTTGCAGATTATATTTAAAAAGAAATACAATAACGCCTATGTTATAGTATATGATGTGGGTCGTGATTATATCCCTAGTGAGGGTCTATTTGACCATCACCAGTTTACAACTGTGGAGGATAACCGTGCATCAGCAGGTATGGTTTTCGATTGGCTAATATCTGAAGGGACAATCAACGAAGGGTTAAGAAAGTCCATGGAGCGTATAATCCGTAGTGTAGATAATGTTACTACAGGGGTTAGTCCTGCTCTCGCTGGTGAAATGTCCTGGATAATAAACCATATGAATGAAGATTTCAATGCCTCAGATGAGGATGACCATACGGCTTACATGAGTGCTATGGATATGGTTGAGCGTATTATACGTTCGTTAAATAGAACAAATGACGAGTTAGAAAATACCAAACGCCTCTTCTGTGAAGCAGGAATCACACTACCGGATTTAAATAGCGATTTCTATGCTTTAGAATTTACCACTTTTCCGAGAGGATGGCAAGAGATAATTTACGAGCCACAATATAAAAATGTAGATTTGATAATTACATATAATAATGTAAACAAAAATTGGCAAGCACAAACGGTGAATAAAGATGGAACAAATAATCATAGCAATAGACGTAACAGACGTATCATAGTTGATGAGGAATATATCAATGATAAATCAAACGGTATAGTATTTGTTCTCAAAGGGGGGTTCTTTATGGTAGCCCAGACACGAGAAGATCTACATAAGTACCTAGACCTATATTGTGAATAGATCTATTGCATGCTAACGCATGCAATAGTTTTAATAACCGTTTCTTTCTTTTTCTACTGATAGGTATCTTTTTATAGAAAGGAGGAAGAGATGATAGATGATTACAAGATTAAGTTGTTTTTTAGATTTGTATTATTAGCATTTATTTGTTATATTTCTTACATGGTTGTATCTCTACATTATGTTAACAACTTTACAAATGTATCATATGTTTTAAGTATAGTGCATGCATCAGTATTTGGTGTATTAGCCATTTTAGTTAGAGCACACTTCAAATACAATATTAATAAAGTATAGTACTAGGGATAACCCTAGTACTATATGAAAGTTATCTTTTTTAAAACTGATTTAACATAATCTAATGGATTAGTACCAAGTTTTATTTTAACATCCATCTTGTTAAACTCGGCTAATACTATCTCCTCTATTTCTTCTTTTATCTCGTTTATGACTTCACCATCATCGTCTTCATCGTCTTCTAATTCTGATAGTGGTAAGTCCTGTTTAGGTGTATCGAAAACTGGACTAGTACCAGTTATTAACTCAACATTATGTTCACTAGTATTTACTATAAATAAATCACGTTCAGTTATATTAAATTCTGTACCAGTATCAAGTTTTGTAAACAGAACTAGAACATCTTCATAGTTACCAAGTCTATAAGACCTACTTATAGCCTGTTCTAAATTATAAACACGCATCGGCACATCTATGAGTATAACGATATTAGCAGATGGTAAAGGTACGCCAGTACTTAGTGATTTATAGGTAGCTATGATAGGGTTAATGTCCGTCTCTAAGTCATTAAACTGTTTAACATTATTATCTAAGTTATCTATTAAATCACCATATACACCTACTGGGTTATAACCTTGTTTACGACAACGTTCTACCGCCACATTACATACCGATATATAGTTACTAAATACTAGACCTTTCTTATTGGTTAATAAAAGGTGTTTCTTGTAGTCAATCTGTTCCGCTAGAGATGTATAACAACGTATTCTACTACCTAACAATATTTTACCCAACGCTTCGCCAAGTACCTTCAGTTTGGGGTATTTAATAATAGAACGTAATTGTTTAAAGTTGTGTTTATCATAACCTTTTAACTTTGGTAATATCCATTCTTTTTCTATTAATGAAGCTTCACTAACCTCTGTATAGAAATTAAATAATTTGTTATCGTCAGAAGCCTTACGTATTATCTTTACCAATCGTCTATACCGTTTTATTTTTTCTTTAGACTCTATGAAAGCATCATCCTTCTTATATAAATCAGACATACTATCTATGTAGGTATAGAACTGTAATTCATATTCATCCATATGATTAAATAACTCTTCTAATCTAGTATGTTTATATTCAGTCATACGTGCATTGATATTCCCCATAGTATATTGTTCGCCATCAGGAACCTTAAGTTTATATTCTATTAATTCAATATTACCCATACTTGGATTTGTATTTTCTATACGTTTTCTATATAGATTAAATCTATGTCTAATTAGGTCGACTTTTATACCAGTTAGACTTCTATAGAATTCTTTAAATCTGTCTACAACCTTTGGGAATTTATCATCTAGTATATACAACATAGGAACTAGTTCGTTCACGACCATTTTAATGGGGGTACCTGTTAATAAAATAACATCCCTGAACTTGATGTAGTTAATAAAATTAAGGATGTTATTCGTACGTTCTGACTTAATTTCGTTAAGGTTATGGAACTCATCAATAATTAATGCAGGTTTTAATCTTTTAACACGTCGTGCTAATTTCTTATCTTTAAGTATTTTCTCTACATATTGATAATGTGTTATTATAAACTTTTCGTTGTTATAAACCTTACTATTGGTACCAAGTATAACATTGCTTTGTTTCTGTCTGTATAGTTCTTCACTAACTGATTTCTCCCATACTTCACCTAACGTGTTTTTAGGTGCTATTATTATAACTAAATCGTAGTCTAATAATTCGACCATGGCTAAAGAAGAAAAGGTTTTACCGCCACCAGCAGCAATATCCAACATACCGCCTTTTAAATTAGCATATTGTTTAATTTCTTCATATTTATCAAAGGCACTGACTTGATGTTCCAATGGCATATATAACATATTCTTTTTTAAATTGTTGAAATCAAATAATTTCTTAGTATTAACAATGTGTCTACTATGTAACCATGTTTTAGTACGTAGAAAATCTAGTAAATCATTGAGTACAATACCACCAATATCTAAAGCTAAAATATGGTTTTCCTCTTTCATGAAGTTTAGACAGAACTCTAACTCTAGAAGAAAGAAATCATATACTTCAAAACCGATATTATTAACTTTAATAAACATGTGTTTGACTGCCGTCTTACCTATTAACTTTTTAATAGCTTTCTCTACCATTAGAGCTTTGTCTATTTTTATCTTATATCTATGAGTTCTACTATTAAATTCATATTCCAAACTTCTATGTTGTAACATAATTATCCTTTTTTATATATCAACCCATTCTTATATAGTAAATATAAACTTTTTTTTATATGCATAGTTATAAAATGATTTAAAAACTAAGAAGGATAATCATATCTAAATACTAGCTTAACTCTTATTACATAATAACCAAGTCTAGTTGCGATCACTGCTATCTAGTTACGAGAACCGTAGCGACCACTCTTATTTTATGGACGAGTAGCATACAGGGACTGGTTGGAACGCCAGTCCCTGCGTGTGAAGTTATCGGACATAATCGTACACAGCAACTACTGTGAACAGTGGGGAAAGGAGGGGAGGATGTAAGACCTGACCTTAGGAAGGACTTACACGTTTGGGTGGGCGTGGGAGGATGAAGATTATTAGTTATATATATATATCCTTTATTATATCTTAGGTAACATCTACCTTAAGAGTATTATAATTATATAGGATTATTAAAGACTATGTATAGAGCTATAATCTTAATAGATATATATAACAATATATCTAAATATATATACTTATATATTATTAAAATGGTATAAAAATATACTGGTACTAAATTAGAAAAGGATAGAAAGATGTGTAATGAGAGTAATAATGTAATTTCATTAGTTAGTAGAGTATTCATTAACGAATTATTAACTAATAAAAAGAGTGGTGAATATAAATGTGTTGTTAGAGAAGATAAAGTGTGTATCGACTCAATGGGTTACACGTATGAAATTGATGTAAGGGATATAAATGTGTTAGCCTTAGACCATGAAGATGTAGTTAAGATAATGAATATAGGTAATTCTTTTATAGTAGCATGTTACCCTATGGTTGCTAGTAGACTTAGTATAATAACTAATATAGAAAGAAAATAGGTACATCCAAATTTTTTTATCTATATATTATTAAAATGTAAATATAACAACATATAGGAGAATAACTAGGTGTAGGGTTTAATTAGGTTACTATTAATATTAATAGTTATACAGATGTATATATATATATATATAATAAGAAAAAGGAAGAAACAATGGAAACGGTACAGATGATTAACAAACTAAAACAATCAATACAATTTGGTTCATTTACATATGGTAATATTAAGTGTAATAGACATGATATTTGCACGCAAAGTGAAGCATATGAAAAGTTATATGATGAATTGTGGCAGGGTCATACTAGCGATGAAAGCTTTGCTGCACGATTATTAGAGTTACTAGATGAAGCTGAACCAACTAAGGTTTATGCAGGGATAGATTTAGCAGTGTTGATACGACAACATCGAAAAGTACAACTTGTACTGAATACACACTTTGATGAAACAACTATAGGTGTTTGCGATAATGATAAGATCCTTCTATCATTGAGTGACGTATTCAGTGGTGAGAAAGTGTTAGAAAATCAACTGACGCCTATATTATTAGAGAGCATTGCTTCCGGTCTAAATATGGTGTTCGACGAGTTTAATGATGACATATGTAGTATAAAGTTTACAAATACACATATTTTGTTCTACAACAGAACCGGTCTATTGGAAACTATTCGTTATGTGGAAGATGCTACTAATGATTATGTAGATACACTGGATAATACCTTTCTGAATAAATGTGATCTAGTAAAAACATTAGAGCAAACATTATTTACCGATGGAGTGTACTTTGCGGATAGTGCTAGATTTATCGAACAATTGAGCCGTAAAACTACTAAAGGGGATAACATTAGTATTGGAGATATTATTAGTTTCCTATATGCATTTGAGTTTAACGGTATTACTGCGGAAGTACAAATTTATACAGCGGTAATGAAAATGGTTGATAAACGTATTAAAGGGTTATATCTAGAAGTAAAATCGTTGAAGTATATCCGAACACATATCCTAGATATGGAATTTATTACTAACGTACTTGATGAGTACATACAAACGTTAGAACCATTAGTTGTGTCATCGAAACTTATTAATGATATAACTGCGACTATGCTTATGAAGTATGTTAAACAACTAGGATATGATATAGAAATCGAGCAGGATTAACCAAATGCGAACATATCGTATATTTGAAATAGAAAAAGGTAATGAACATTTTCATACATTTCTAGATGATCTCATGCTTTTCGTACGTGTTTTAAAGTTGATGTATCCGAGTTATGGACTACGTTTACAGTCTAACGCTGATAAGTTAGTAATATATAGTAGCACGGGTATAAATGGTACTGCGGTTAAGGAGAAAGTTGCTCTAATATTTAATTTAATTCTAATGAATAAATACCGTATTTATAGCAAGAATGTAGTTAGACGTAGTAATGAAGGTGAGTGTATAAACTTTTACTTATCAATAATTGGTTTAGATACCGGTACACTAGATAATGTGATAGAAGAAATACTCTACCTGTTGAATGATCCCATAGGTAAGTTGGATTTAAAGTGTAATAAACATATACTCTACAAGTATGGTCGTTTGTTGATTATGAATAGTTTACGATTACATTTAGAGTCAACTTTATTTGGTGATGACAGGTATTGTCGAAGTTCACAGAATGGGAAGATAAGTTTAATGTGAGTTAAAGAATGTTGAAACGAGTTGAGGACAGATGGCGAGTTCACAGTATTAATGTTACTCGGATCGAAGCATCTGTTCAGGTTGTTCTAAATAACTCTAATTAGTTTCTTACTACAGTTAAAAGTAACTTACAGATGATAAATAAACTAGTATGTACATATGTACATACTAGTATCCATCTTTTTTTACTTTTATATTACTTATATAGTACAATGTACAAATTTAACCAAAAAGGAAATATATACATGACGTATAATGAAATGGGTGTTTATACCGTAATAGAAGGTATACCAATAAAGCATAAAACATTAATGGTACAAGCAGTTTTTATGTTCCATACAATGCAGAATTTGGAGCGTGTCAGAATTGATACAAAAGATGACAGGTTATCAATAACTAGTTTACATGTACATAATTATGAGAGTTTTTATAACTTACTGGATAATATAGTACCTAGTTCTGATTATAAATTAAAACAACGAATACGCGTTGCACGCGTTAAGAATAAGATAGTCGTTCATAAGGTAGCCTTAGAAGATTATGTACGTTTTATGAACAGTAAATCAGAACGTGGGTTTACTGATATAAAACATTTAATGTTACTCACGACGATTATAATCCGAAATGAACAATTACTAGATCGTTTGCAAAAACGTTCAATATACCACAAAGCAAAAACTATTTGTTATTCATCTAGTAAAGCTTTTAAAAGGCTAGTATCCAATGTTCTTAATAAATAAAGTAATAATCGAAATAACTAGTAGACGGTTTAAAAATCATATGCAACGAAAGCAGAAACGGTTATACCTATACGCGTATGGTAGTAAAGAGTATAACGATCTTAATCGTAAGATAAACATAATAAAACTGAAATATAACATGGCTTATTATTTAGAGCAAGCTCATTATGTCTCGGATAAGAAATTACTACAGATGAGTGAAATTATAGGCGATAACCTACCGCAGATTATCCTGATATTAATGAAAGAACACGATGAGTATATAACAGATATTAATGATTTTGAATTACTTACAGATGTCGCAACACGTATTAGAACGGAGTTACGATGGAGTATAAACAGAAGATAACCATAAAGGAGATAGTATGGATGAGATGCTCAATAGTGAGTTCATGAATTTTTTGCGTCAAGAGGAGATTACAGGTAGGTTACCATGCGATGAATGTGGTGGTGAGTGCTGTAGTCAGGATGTTATTTTTACGAAGGATGACATTAAAAGACTGTCAGCGAAGTATTCGTTTAAACATATAACTAAACAGCATAACCCTGGAAAAGGTGATACATTTAGACTATCCCCCAAGGGTCAGGCGATAGACATTAGTAAGAAGTGTGTCTTTTACAAAGACAACAAATGTAGTGTATATGCAGATCGTCCGATTATATGTAAAGATTATGGCAGTAAAAAATACAGCCAGTGTGGTTATGCAGGGTTAACAGAAATCCCTGAGGATACAACTAACGTAGTACTCATGGCACATAAACGTAGTTATGAATACACTATAGAGATGTTCGCAAAATTCATGGGTGAGCAGCAATTGAAGGATAATTGATGGAAAGACAAATTAAGTATAGAAGTAATCTATTAATAATTAAAGGGTTCGTACCTAGGATGTTTTATAGTTTCACTGTAGAAGATGTTCTAGGAAAGGATTATTCTAAAGAGGAAGAAGATGATTTTATAGAATTATTAGAAGATATTAATAATGGTACATCTAAATATAAATATCGATACTATATTATAACTTTACCTATCGGGTATGTTATTATACCACAGAATAAGCTTAAGAAGTATCAAAGTGTTCGCATTAAGTTAATGGTACCACTAGCTGAAAAGGGAAGGTGTATAGGTGTAGAAGGTATTGTAGTACAAAATATTATATATACTATGAGGTACGACTTACCGTGGCTGTCCGGAAAGGATGTTTACATCAAGATACGTACAAAAGAACATATAAGTGAATAGACAATAAGTCTGTTCACCTATACCGAAGTACTTTTTTTCTTTTTTATTGAACTATATAAATAATAGATTACCTTTTATAAAATATATAGGAAAAATAAAAGACAGGGAGATGAAGACATATGTTTGTATAAACTATAATCTTTAAATAAAAAGTATGGACAAATTTGATTACCTATTATATGTATTAATTTACTTATTGGCTGGGGCAGTTGCGATCATGAGTAGATCGTGGAAGTTGTTAAATAACAAGAAGATAATCGCACGCAATAATAATGGTGAAATAAACTGGAGTTATGAACGAGTTTATTTCTTTGTGAATATGCTAATAGGTGGCTTTGTGGGTATAGGTACTTACTTACTACTTGATTATTTAAAATATATTAATGATATTAATTTAGTTATTTTTATAAGCTGTTTAGTAGCAACTGCAAGTGGTGAAGTATTCAGTATGTTACAGGCTAAGGTTGTTAAAACTGTAGAAGAAATGAGTAAAGAAGATCTAGGGATAAATAAAAACAAGAAAGGATAACCTATTATGAAGAAAGGTGAAACATCAACTATAGAAGAGGATATGGGTGAAGTACATCAGGAACTCATTCCTATATATGTACAAAAGATAGATGATATATATGATTATGTTATGGAACAACGAGTATTATCAGACCAACCGCTACAAAAATTTAATATATACATAATCCTACTGATATTTATAATATCTATACTTACATATATTCCAGTACAAAAAATAGCTGAACGGAATAATGTAGTAGAAAGTAAATTAGATTTCGTACTAGAAAGTTTTGATGAGTATAAAAAGAGTGTTGGTGTGTTAAATGGTACAGTATGTATGACGTGTCATAATACCCCAGATATGATGATAAGTGACCTAGGTTCAATATTCACTGATGTAGAAAAATTTAAGGCATATGTAAGAAAGGGTGGTCGTACTAAGAATGGTATTATGATGCCTCCTATCCCAGAAGAAACTATTGATAACTATACGCTAGGTAAGATCTGGAAAACATTGAAGTAAGGAATTTAATAACATGGCTGTAATTATAACCGATGATGAACAAAATAGAGGTAGGACAACTACCTCTTTAGTACTAGGTATGAATGATATTGAGGATGAACGGACCGACTCTATCGAACAATGTAATAATATAATTGTCAATCACAAATACAGTAATTGTACATTGGTTATGAGTGAGTTTTATATTAATGTTTCTCCAACCGCTACTGATATAAGTTTTATAGTAAACCTTAAAGAAAAAGATTTTATATTGTTCATAGATGGTGTACTTGATATAAAACAAAATATCTTTATGGATATAGAAAAGCTTAAACAATATTATATAACGAGTTAACTATGGTAGTACTACCATAGTTAACATATTTTGAACATTAAAAAAAAGGAAAGATATTATGGATAGAAAACATAAATTGGAATTCTCACCAGTAAATGCTGAGTTAATAAAAGAATTAGAATTTAAGGGTAAGATACCAGAAGTACTAACAGGTGCAGTTGAGATTGAAAAAACATCTTCTGGCAAGGTAGGTAAATTTATAAATGGTAAGGTATTAATAGGTGAATTCGATTTAGATAACGATAGCGATTTTAATTTAACTATAGAGACAAAGGTTAGCGTTAATCCAGATGGTGGATTTAAGATACTATTTGGTAATGGTGCATATAGTCTTGTTTTTAAAGACGGTGTAATAGGTTTTAATACTACGTTTAAAGACATCTATGGTTGCAGTGCTGATATCTTTAGAGATGGTAAGGAACATCACCTAATTGTCAAATTCAGTAATTACGACGTCAGTAATAACGAAATAACTATAGATGGTGTTAAACAAAAACTTAAACAGATAACAGGTAAATTTTCTACTAAATCAGCAATTATAAATTATGCTAATGGTAAACTATATGTAGGTTCATTCTGGTCTATCAAGAATGGTGACGAGCGGTATACGTTCACAGGTACGTTAGGTAGTACCCGATTATTTAAGGGGACGCTTACAGTAAGTGAAGGACGTAACCTTTATTACGCAAGTATGGTAACTAAATGTAGAAATGTGAATTTTAAACGTATGGTTAATTTTAGTGGTATTGATTTCAATGATACTTTACGTGATTACTGGCCTCTTACTCAGGACTCGTTAAATGTTATTGGCAAAGTAGATGGTATAGATGGTGAGTTACTAAGGTATACCAACGATGGTTTAGAGTTCCCTAAAAGTAATGAAAGTATTAAACGATATGTACTATTAGAAAATCTATCACATGCCGAAGATTTTACTATTTCAGGTACGTACAAGTCATACGATAATGAAGGTTTCAGACCTATTCTGTCATGGGCTGTAGACGGTAGATGTTCATACGGTAACTATATTTTATTAGTGAACTATAAAGGTATACTTAAATTATCACATACTGTTAATGACCGCAATATTAGTCCCGGTACAGGCGTACAAATTCCACTTAATACAACTATTAGTTATAGTCTATCATTTAAGAAGGGTAAGGGCTTGACAATGTATGTTAATGGTGATGAAGTATTTACAGATAGTAATTATGATTTTAATGAATTACCTAATACTGTACATAACGCAATTATGTTGGGACAAGAGCAGGATGATATCGGTGTTAATAAAGACAAAGATCAAGTAACACGTGGTGTGCTAAAACATTTATTAATACACGAGAAAGCTTTAAACATGGATGAAGCTAAGCATTTATCTAATGTAATACTCAGATATGGTAACTCAAAAATAAAATAAACTATATAGGAGAATACTCTCCTATATAGCTACTATTGTAACGGTCCTGCTATTAGTTTTATATAACTAGACATTGCGATATCATCATTCACAAACGAAATCTTAGGCCACTTAGTTTCTAGGAAGGTATTATACTCTTCTTCAGCACTTTCATACTTATCAATTATTTCGGATATTCTGTTTAGTTCATGACCATGATATAATGCACCTTTATCTAACTCTAATATTAGTGTATTATAAATGAACATTTTAGCAGCTAGAACAACCATCTTAGCAAATTGTATTTGACTTCTGGGTTTAAAATTACTAAGATTACGATTATTCTCAACAGTTACGTTAAGAAAACCATTTGATATAATAGAAATATCATCATGTACCAATATCGTATTACTAGAGATTATTTCCAGACCAGTGTACACCATACCAGGGCTACTACGTGTTGTTTTAGCAAGTTGCTCACCTATCTGTCCAGTAATGTAATCACCTTTGGATATTTTACTATCAACATTACTACCATTTGTAGTAAGATTATATACTGCCGAGATACGTTTATCATTAGTTAAATTAAATGGTACTCGTATAACAATATTACGTGAACCACTGTCATGCTCATATTCATACATATGACATTTATCAATAGGTATAGATAGACTCATACCACTTATCAGGTTTATATCTACAAGAACAATATTATCCAATACTAGTTCTTGTATTTGTTGTTGCAACGTAGTAGTTCGCATCTTGGGTATATTATACGATTCAACTTTTCGCATAAATGCTAAATGTAAAATGTCCTTCGGTATCACTCTTAAAATTCTATTTATACTATAGATTAGTGCATTCATTTATAAATCCTTTAATATGTTCTCTATTTCTTGTACTTTGTCATCTATTAGAAATTGTAATCCTGAGTTCTTAACTTTAAAGATACCATTACGTTTATCAAATTCTAAGTTTATTCTTAAATCATTTAATCTATGTCTATTAGTGGTACTGTCTAATTCCTTTATTATAAAGATAATAAAATCAAATCTACTCAACCATACTAACCATTTATTACGTCGATTTAATGTCGTACTCGGTATATCTAGTATGTCTAAAAGGTTATCCTTAACCATAAGGGGTATGTTGGATAAATATTCGGAATAATCTAACCTATCTATTTTCAAATTCTTAATGTAAAAATCGTAACATTTTTCCAGGTCTCTTGTAAAATCCTTTAGTATAAAAACATTAAAGTTCTTAAACTTACTGGGTGTTTCGCCGTTAAACATACGTATAAATCTATTAGCAAGGTTCATATCTACTAGACTACTCGTTAGATTGTTAAATACAACCTCAAATAAGAACCTACCTGCATCTGTATTATTATTCAAAAAATGTTGTTCCTTCATCCAGTGATAATATCCTATACCCAATTTAACAACATCTATTTCGTATATAGTAAAGTCGATATCTTCAATCGCTTCAGTAAACATGGTAGGGTGTGTTATAAAAATTCTATCCAGTGTGGTATATAAACACTTAATAGGCGTAGTAGTTAAACTCTTATTATTAATATCAAATTTGTCGGTCGTATACAGGAAGTACTCATCCATATCTTTTATAATGGTTCCTGTCAACGGTTCCGTATTTTTGTTAACCGTAGTAACAAGGTTTACGTCATTGGCTATATAGATAGCAGTTGCGTCCAGTCTGTAGTAAAGTTCAGTTATCGTTTCGTGTATATTCACTTCTAATAAATCTAATAATTTAATAATTGGATTAGGTCGCATTACCGCGTTATTAAGACTACCATAGTATGTATTACTACCGTCTATATAACTATTAAAGTAATGTTTAAGACTATTGACTTTACCATATGTAAGATGTTTATAATTAACATCATTTCTATCCCATAGTTTATTTAACATTTTATATCCCTATTCTATTTTTTTCAAAGAAAACTAACCTAATTAGTTTTCTATATTTTTTTTTATATGTTTAACTATAATATGAATAAGTATAAAAGTAATCTTTAATTGGATTACTGATACAGTAAGAAAGTACGAATCTTTTTAATTCTAAAGTTTTATATAGGTATATTACTTATATGAGCCTTAGAGTTCAAATTGCAATTTAACTAAAAAAGGAAAGAACATGGCAGTAGACACAGGATTCGAGATTCATGAAAGTGAAACTCTAAATACACCAAGAGCGTCGAGAAGACAAACACAAACGAGTACACCATTATCAAACGAAGAGGTTAGTGGGGTATCACCTACACCTGATGATGCACCAGCTGAATTAGAAATATTTGGTTTAACCGACACTGATGTTTTACTATCAGGTACAACCGGTGATAACGAATACCTAGAAGAATTTTATACACGTGCTGTGGAAGTTGTGAAATCTTCTAAACTTAATATCAAAGTTTTTAAAATGGATAAAGACAAGTTCATGATTGGACACTCGTATATAGTTTATGCACTACAAGCTGACAACGGTAAAATCTATTACTTCGCCGCTTTACTGGAGATAACTGGACGTGAACCACTTACCGTAGAGCAAGTCCTAGAAGATATGGACCAGAAAGACGGTACTGCATTGTATGTTACAGCAGACGGATTTGATAGAACCGTAATCGAGAAAGTTAAATACCTTTTATCAAAAGCTTTTGGTGATGTACCGACAGCAAGTTTAGAGGGTATGGTTGTACCTAATAATACTCCAGTTTTAGTAGCGGCTGATATCGTGACTAAACAAGCACACGATTTATTTTATGTTGCTTACATGAAAGATACAGGTAAAGGTAGAGATATTACTTTAAATATTTTAACTAAAGATAGTAGAAACTCTTACCTAAATGTAGACCTATCATTTAACGATGGTATTACAGTTAATAAACTGGGTAGACCGGTACATACTGATTTCTTTATCGAGTCATCTATAGTTAAAAATACCGTTATGCGTGGTATTAATGATGTTGAAGGACGCAAGCGTATTGCACTAGCAACAGGTTATATGGATTATCTTATTAGAAGTAAAACGCATGCGTATAGTGGTGTCTCTACGAAAATAGCAGAGCCTATGATCATTCTAAATGAGTTTGTTGGTAAAGTACCTACACTTAACCACGTATTAACGAGTATCATCAATAGTGCGGTATTTACATCATACGCCAACCTTAGAAATCTTATTATAGAGAAAAATGGTGGAGTGCTAAATTTCTTATTTAATTATGGTGGTGACCCTAAACAACTGGGTGAACGCATAGATTTTAAAGATCCTAAAGCTAAACCAGATATGGTTGCGGATATCATTCAGGAACATTTTACTGACATGCCTCTATTTGCAGTAGAGATTGAATTCTATGGTCCAGACTTTGCATATACATCTGCATTCACAACGTTGGGACATCCTAATTATGGTGCAATGGCTAATGATGAGATTCTAACCGCTACCGAAGATTTATTAGGTTTTGCTATTGATGAGATGGAAGTAGCAGCTGATGAAGGTCTTACAATACCAATTGGATATTTTGAATACGCTGATGGTGAACGTCACGATTTCCGTGAAATCACTACAACCTTTATAGCGGATAAAACAAATGACCAACAGTTGATCTACGATTGGGCACGCTCTAATTTATCAGATAGTCAATGTCTAGATACTCGTGGTATCTTACCTTATACTCTAAGACTGGAAGTAATTGATAAACTAGCTCGTATACTTAAAGTAAAACCAGTAGTTACTGGTAAAGCACGACGTATAGTGCTTAACGGTGCGTTTATGGATACGCTTATAAGAGGTGCATCTAGATCTAACTATACACCACGTATTGAGGCACCAAACATGTCTAATAATAACCATACTAATCTACAGGCAATCTCAAATGCATATAGTGCTGGTAGAGTTACAGCTCATAACTTTGGTACAACACATACAACAGGTAGTGCTAGAAATATGCCACAATATAGATCTTTTAGATATTAGAACTTATATCATAGGTGTTTTTGCATCTATGATATATTCGTATTCTTTTTTAAAATAAATAACAGGAAACAAATGAAAACATTAATCATGACTATATTAATAGTTATAACGTTACATGCACAGAGTATTGAGAAAGATTGGTTATCACTTTCTCATAAAGAACGAGAAGTAATCATGAGTTCATATTACAAAGGCTTACAATATAACCTTGGTTTCAGTTTAGCGGCAATATGCTGGCACGAATCACTAGGTGGTAGATGGCAACTTACCGTTGGCGAAATGTCGTCTGATTACGGACTATACCACATAAATATCTATTGGTATTTAAAAGAGATAAAAGTCAAGGATACCATGTGGAATCGTTCTAGATATGCCACAATTTTAATGACACAACCTGATGTGGCAGAAACATATGTCATTAATAAATTACAAACATTAGTAAAAGCCTATAATGGGGATTACAATAAAGTATGGACAGCTTATAATGGTAGTAAAGTTTATGCTAATTCCATACGTGTTAAAGTTAAATTTCTACAAAATAAAATATTAGGATTATAGGATGCATATTAGCGATATTAAAGATATACCGATTAAATACAACGTTCTAAGTAAGAACGGAATGTTACTGATGCTGATGTTTCATGATAAAGATTTGGAGCATCTTCCAGACGAGTTAGTGGAATTAGTTAATGAACTCAAGAATGATGCAATAGGTAGTTTTATGGTCAAGCGTATTAAAGCCTTTAAACTAGAAGATAAAGTGTCCATTAACTTAGCAGTTGTTTTAGCTTACATGTATGAACTAAATAACCCTGGTAAAATTATGTTGTTACTTATAGTGTTGATTGATGCTTATGACAAGTATAATAAACGTGTAAATTTTGATACGGTACATATGAATGTTCTACCCAGTGGTTTCTACGATAGCGAAACAAGTAGTAAAATAATTACCGATTATGCCAAGACTAATAAACTCAAGAACTCTTTTATATACTAGGATTACAATCCTAGTATATATTATAGCTTGTCTTTTATTTTTTGTTGCTCTTTCTCAGGTAACCTTTGTATTAATTCTACTAATAAATCACCAATAGTAAACTTAATATTATCTCTACGTTTTATTAACATTAAATTCCTTATACTGTAATGTACTATTTTTTCACTGTCTCTTATAACGCTAGTGCCACTGTGTCTAGACTGTGACATACCAAATAATGACTTTAACACGTTAAATAGAAAACCATTTAACCCCAATTGTTCACTCAAATCATCACAGTCAACTACCCATTTGTTTATGGCGTAGAAGTTATTAGTAAAACCACTTGTCTTTTTCTTTTTACTCATTTATGTATCCTTATATAAAATCATAGAATTAATTTGATTTTAATAAAAGATACAAAGGACATATAAATGATGATAGATGATGTTTACAGTGGTACATTAGGTACGATGTTTGATAGAGATAAGTTAACTTATCTTATAAATGAATATATCTTACGTAACGACGAACCACTAAACTACGAGATTGTTGAAAACGACACACGAGTAGTGTTAATAACGGGTAGAAATGACGAAGAGAAAAACTTACCAATGTGGTCACATCCTATAATATTTACTAATACACGTAAAGAAAATGTTATTGCTATGGACATGCGTCCATTTATGGTAAATAAATTAGACGATATGATTACTTTACGTGAACGGATGCAGGATAAATATAATGGTACATTACAATTATATAGAGTTATCTTTACTAAGTTACTTCTTGATGAAGAGGATAGTTGGTTAACGCACACACGTAGTAGTCTAATTAGGGCGATATCCAAAATAATCAGTTCTACAGTATCAATGATACTATACGATAAAAATATAATACCAGTTATAGAGATGATGACTAAATTACATTACTATTCTATGTATATGGATAACGATGAGTTTACATTTGATGCTCTATTACACATGTTAAGTAGAGATGATATACAATCTCTTACCAGAGGTGACTTAAAAGAACTATATAGTGTACTTAGATATAAGGTAGAGTCTGGTGATTTAATCTTTCCTAGTGCAACTATAGGTAGTCTAGTGAATAATATAAAAGCGGTCATAACAAATGGTCGTGCTGACGGTCTAACCGTAGATATCTTGTTACAAGCTTTATCACGAGGTTTCTACAGTTCCGATAGTAAATATTTATCAGTAGCTATGATAGAAGATTTACCAACACTTATTTCAGTTATAGTAATGGTGGAAACAGAGGGTATAAATAGTAAGTCAATGTTTAGAAAAATACTGGATAGTAATAAACGTATTCTGAAAACAAAAGAAATGGGAGAGATTCTAATGCGAACATACAAAGATGAAATAATCGAGATATAAGACTTTAAAAGTCTTATATCCATATTCTTTTTTAAGAACTAACCTTAGTATTGAATATAAGTTAATGAAGGACTAATAATGAGTAGTGTAGAACAAATTTTTAAAATACCAAAAGAGCAATATACAGATAAAAAGAATCCAATATCGGATTATATAACAATTGCTAGTAGGGTCCTACAGACGGTTAACAATATAGAAAACCCAATAATGAAATTAAAGAAATATATTAAAGAAACAAAACAATTTAAGAATCCAAAAGTAAAGTTTCATGAACGTGACTTAAATGGTGTACGTAAAATCAGAATAGATAACCTCAATAACTACGTAAACTATACAAAAACTTCTGGCGACATTATCGTACCATCATTTACAGTATACTTTAGTAAAAAGAAGAAGGCGAGTTTACATGCAGAATTTATTGATGTAAATGTTAAAGAACGTGCTATGCATAAAGAATTAGCCCTTAAATATAAAATGGAAGAAAATTACGTTAAAGCGTCTTACCATAATGTAATTCAAAAAGTAAAAAAGATTTTTAATAATAGTCTATCTGGAGCATACGCAAGTATGGGTACTGTTCTGAATAATCCATCAGCACACTATACATTAACCTCCATTACACGTAGTGTTACATCTATAGGTAACACAATAGCTGAATCCATCATATCAGGTAATCGCCATTATAGAACTCCTGATATTACATTTAATCATATAGCTACGATTGCGGCCATGCTAGATATGGATAAAGTAAAAGAAGCTATTACTGTTTATAATCTACATGTACCAACTGCAGAAGAAGTAATGTTTTCATTAATGAAATCCACAGTTAAATACTGGAGAAACCTAGAAAAAGAACAAGTCATACTTCAATACTTGGAATCGTTACAAGGTTACGAGCGTGTGGCTATCTTATACCATAACGATTTGTTTCATATACGTAAGTTTAATGACAAACTGGTTAGAGATATGATTAACAGTATGGTTAATCATCCATTAAATAACCATAGTAAGTCGGAATGTAGACAGGTGTTAGATGGTGCTCCCGGCTGGGTTTTAAATCTGGCTATCCATATTCATTCTTCTAAGATAAAAGGTAAGAAAGCTGAAGATTATAGTTTAGATGCTTTACAACATATGTCATCGTTTATTCTTAATCTAACTGAGGTACTTTTGAAATATGATATGCTAATTAAGGCATTTCTAATAACGGATATATTTCCAGTTTCAATAGCGTATGTAAAAGATATGGTTAGGGAAGCAATAGTTCTTAGTGATACAGACAGTACATGTGCTACGTATGAAAACTGGTCTACATGGTTTATAGGTAGTTGTAATATAGATGATGAAGCTGTTTCAGTAGCAGCATCCGTAATGACTATAGTAACGCAAGTAACTGACCATTATATTAAAACATTTGCAGGTAACATGAATATAACGAATGAAGCAGCTCAAGCTTTAGCCATGAAAAATGAGTTCTTTTGGGATGTATTCGTTAACACAAATGTGTCTAAACATTATTTCGCTAATATACGCATACAAGAGGGTAATGTATTTAATCATAAGGACCCACTTAAGTCATTAGAGAAGAAGGGTGTTAATCTAATAGCACCAAATGCATATGCCCCTGTCCGCGGAATGGGTGAACAGATAATGATAGGTATTATAAATGATGTAACTGGCAACAAACAATTATCTATGGATAAGTACATCGAGAAGGTGCACGACGCTGAGAAACTTATAAATGAAAAGATAAGAAATGGTAGTCCAGATGTTCTAAAGATGGAGAAAATAAAGGATGCCAAAGCTTATAAGAAAATAGCTAAAGAATCACCGTATATGTATTATATGTTATGGGAAGAGGTATTTAGTGATAAGTACGGGCGTGCACCAGACCCACAGTATATGGCCGTTAAAGTACCCACTACTATTAATAGTAAAGGTGACATGGTGAAGTTTCTAGATAATATTAAGGACGATACTATACAACGCAAGTTTCGTGCATTTCTATCTAAAATAAATAAAGATAAAATAACTGTTTTTCGTTTACCTTTGATACTTGTTTATAATAAAGGTATACCTGAGGAACTGATTGATTATATAGATTATAAACGTGTAATAAAGGATAATGTTGGTTCGTTACATATGACCTTAGAGTCGTTAGGTTATTACCTAAAGAAAGATAGTATACTAATAGATGAAATTGGAGATGGCCTAGGATAGTATAGCGCGTGCTATACTACCATAGTATTTTATATGTCCCATCTTTATATTCAGCTATCTCACCTATAACTTTATCTTTTCGCTTTATTAATACACTCTTAACTATACCCGTGTTCAATTCTTTAACAAACCATTCGCTTGTATTGTCTTTACCATATATTTCTGTATGTATTTTACAACGACTAAATAAGGTATCAAATTCACCATAATAACCGTCAGTATCCAAGCGTTTTAATGGAGTATACCATCCATTAATAGCATTCTTATTATTGTATGTAGAAGAGATTAGTTTAGTAAACTCTTTATCAGCGGATATCTCCCAACTAACACCGGTTATCTTCCTGAAACTATTGTAACTTATATAGTCATCTATGTAAAACATCGCCATTAACAATCCTTTTTTATTTAACGTCATAAGATTCATTTTACAAAAAAGATTGATACTTTGAATATAAGGAGTTATAATGGAAATAGGTATAGAGAGTATACATAAACAAACGAACATATTATTTATTAATAAGATAAATAAAATAATAAATAACGTACAAGATACAATGCGTGTTAATATTAAGGATGATGTTTCCGATAAACATCTTACATACCAGAGATTAGATAAATATAAAAAGGTCATTACACGTAATATGCTAGAGAAAGATTTATCTGAGATTTCTAGTATATTAACGGATAGATTTGGATTTAATATCACTATACGTAACCTAACAATGAAGGATTTTAAATTAAGCTCACTGATAATGCCAATATTAAATTATAAAACAACTAATATAGCACTTAATTCCATAGATGACCTGTTTCCAAACAAACAAAATAACCAGGTTTTATGGGAGAGTAAAGCAAGTACTATGGAACATAGTTTATACAACACTTTAAATTCTGTTAAAGAAGCTATACGTAAAGATAATTTTAACATAGATTTGAAAAACGCTACTGTGAATGGTTTGGTTAATAGTGATTTCATTATCAATATAGATTTCATACGTACATTAATATTACGTGCATCTGCTGAAGAAGTAACATCATTGATTATAAGCGAGGTAGGTAGGATATTTGCATATCTAGAATATATGACAACTACTACTAACGCCTCTTTTAAATTAATAGATACATTTATAAATGAACGTTTTACTAAGAATAAGTCGCCCATAGAATCGATATCTATAAGTATGAGTAAAGTTGATAAAACGATACAGCCTAAAAACGCTACAGAAACTGTAGCTGTATTGGAAGACTTAAACTCATATATATTAAATACGTATAGAATTAATAACACGAAAGGGTCTATACAAATAGATTATCAACGTAGTGCTGACGTATTTGCGATAAGATTTGGTCTAGCTACGGAGTTAACAGCGGTACTGGCTAAACGTGCTTCTAGTGGTATAGTGTCTATAAATGAGAGTAATGAATACGAATCAGTTGGTAGTGAGTTTATTAGAACCTTATCAACTATGATAGCTGTAACAGTATTTGTTTTCACAATGATGCTACTATTATTAGTGGGTGTACTGATATTTGTAGGTGTCTTCGTATATACTATGATTCAAATACTATTAGGCGTTGCTTTCAATACGGTTTTATCTACCTTCCTAATGTTGTTTAAAAATAATAATTATAAAAAATTTACCTATGATGATATCTTTACAAGATTAGATAAAATCAAATTGGAACTGATACATAGTTTACGATCCATTGAGAGTACAGATGAAGATAAACAATTGTTGGTAAAACAGATAGACGAGATTAAAGATACTCTTTCTTTATTAAAGCGTAATATGCGTAATCTTAATAAATACGGTTACATAGATATCACTAAGAATAACACTGTAAATGATTTAGTAGAATTACTTGAAGATAATGATTTATATTATTACAGTAATAAATTTAAAGGACTATAGTAAATGACTTTACAAATAACAGAAAACCAACTTAACGTAACGGCTAATCTAAATAGCATAGAGGACGAGTTTATAGCTAGTGTAAAACGATTAAATGTTAATTCATATGGTGAATTGAACAATCCTGAACATCGTGCTCATGTGATAACTGCATTACTAGCCTTTATGGCATTCGATACAGATTTCATTAAGTTTAAATTTCAGAACGATGATGCTGATACTGAGATACATCAGGTTATACAAAATACAGCACGCCGTTTAGTTAACTATATTAATGAAGTGATCGTTGTTAACATAGAAACTTCTGTCAAGAAGTTAGAAAATATGTTGTTACAACGTCATGAACTAGAAGCTGGTAAACTTAGTGCTTTACAACTATTGTCTACTGGTATACGTGGATTAACCAAGGAAGAGATTGATTACGTAACATCCGGTACAAAAATAACACTATATAGATAGGACATATGTCCTATCTATATAGTTATTAAGTTTATCTTTAGTTCTGGTTTTACTATAAGTGTACTATCTTCTAAGAATGTCAAAGTTTTATTTATAATAAACTTACTACTCTCCATGGTATAATTCAGAATGTTAAGGTTATTATCTGGGGTTACATCTGTTAACTTTATCGTCAGTATATCTGTATCGATTAATTTAGTTAGACCATCTTCAATAGAGCGTATAGTTACATTTTCGTACAATCTAGATTGTAGATAGTTATATAAACGTTTTCCTAATTCATCGGTTACCTCTAAACTGGTTTCATTGCCTAAGTAGATATTGATAGTAGGACTTATCTGGTTAGTGTAACTTTTAATTTCACCATTAGTCTCTATATAGACATCACTAAGACTTACATTAGGTGAGAACTTAATAGCAGTATTGTCCAACAGTTCTTTATCAATCGGTTCTAATTCTTTAGTTATGATATCTGTTAACCTAATAAAGTAATCTATACGATAGCGTTTATATATGTCATTAGTAGTGCGTAGGAAATGATCTTCCATTAGTAATATGTTAAGTTTGTGACTAATACCTAAAATGTGATCCACAATAGGCATCATATCACTATCTAGCATTATATCGCCTTTTTTGTGTACAATAATAGGTTTATCACTATACATCATTACATCGCCTTTTTTATGTAGGATGTTAAAGATTACATCATTATCATTTGTTTTAGTTATTTTTATGGTACCAGTTTCATCAGTTTCATAGACATCAGCATCATATGTCTTATAAACATCTTTATCATAAGTTTTAAATTTTCTATCGGTATACTCCAATGCATAGCTGACAAATAGGTGTTCTAAACTCTTGGCAAATGTTAAGTTAAAATGTTCACTATAAACTACAAAAGTACTTTCATCAATAACCACTTCAGGAGGGTTAATATTACTACTTGTAACCATAGCTTGGTCGACACTATAAATTGTTATATTACCTTGGGCGATAATATCTATATAGGCATTACGAATAACGCCGACATCAGTACTTATCATTGTCTTATTATCTTTATCTATATAATAACTAAGTTTTAAGTTTATGGTCATCACTAGGTCTGTTTCAGTACGGTGGAATGTACCTTTAAAATATATTTTTTCATTAGTACCTAACGGTATATAAAGTTGAACAAATAATTTATCTAGATCTAACTTATCTATCTCACTGTTAGGTACTATGTTATAGATAATTTTATAGTTACCACCGACGTTCACTAGGTTACGTTTTGTAATGACAAATGGGGTATATAGTTCACTACTGTTATATAACGTAGTGGCATTATTCAAAGTTGGCTGGTTAACATCGTACACACGTACGTTAACAAGGCTACTATAGTCTAGTACATATTTATATAAGTTAAAATATATCTTCTGTTTATTATACTCGGATATATTAGATTTAGCATCTTCAGTAACTTTAATTCTTTCTACATCATTTAACGGTATAGTTGTACCATTCACATTCTTAAATAACTGAAATGGCTCTATAGATAACTTAGTAGAACTAATAATATGTATTTTACTACTTGTAACATCGGCAGGTTTAATTGTAATATCTCCAGATATCAGGGTTAAGTTAGTTTTTAGGTCATAATCTAACGCACCTATATCTTTAGTAATTAAAACTTCACTTTTAAGTATGGATGTATTTATGCGTTTAAATTTATAACCATACTCTTCAACTCTACTTTTAATCTCATGTGTAGTTATAGGTAAGTTATTATCACCAGTAGCATAGTTCATTACTTTATTTTTAAGTGATTTAAAGGTTATCTCATCTTGCCCACCATATGTATAGCTGTTAGAATTAACTTTTATAGGTATGTTGTTTATACCTATAATTGACTCATCTGTTGTATTAGGTAACACCACTTTAAAAACATAATCAAGTGTGTCATATTTATTAAGAGGTATTATCCTTTTACCTAGTGTGGTAAAAAGTTCTACATCTATAAAGCTAGAGATTAATTTATTAAGAGTATAAGTAACCGGTAGTTCCAAATTAATTTTATTGTTATCTGGTTTTATGATCATAGTAGGTACGTCGGGATTATAAACAAACTGACTAAATGTCGTATGTAATCTAATAACTTCACTGGTTTGTTTGTTAAGGCTCCTAGTTTCTATATATGTGAATCTTTCATCATCACCTAGGTTAAATGTTGTATTAAATGGTACACTGTTCATAAGTGTTTCTCTGAAAGTGTAACGCTTAAGTTGCTGTATTTCCAACTCAACCATTAACCATTTTTTACCGTTTTTATCACTTACCAATGTAGACTTTAAAATGTTATCTGTATTAACACCTATTTCTATGTTGTTATAAGTGTATTTGGCAAAAGTTTTACCATTACTATATAGGTAAATCTGTAAATCATTTAATAAAGTAAATGTTATTTCATCAACAGTTATATTACTGAACTTAGGGACTATAATGCTACTAAATGTACCAGTGATTTTACCGAACTTCATTATTTCATCTGCACCTAGATATATATTAAACATAGCCTTACTGGGTCCGGCAAATATATTATTAACCTCGTTAGTATTTATATGTCCATATAGATCGGTTTTACTGGTTGCCAATTCTGGATAGGTTCGTCTAAAATTAACTGCAGTTTCATGTACTGCGGCACTTGTTACCATTGCGTTATTCTCCATAAGGAATATAAACGGATTAGTGGCATCAGGTATATTACATTCGCCATTCAACTGTGCTTGTAATAATTTTAAACTTTTTATCTGTATTATATTTGGGTCATACACAGCTACCTGTAATTCCTTCATAAGTTGTTCATGTTTATTCATAACTATCCTTTTTTAATATATAGGTCTATCTATTTTAGATAATTCGTCATTATCTTTTAATATACTCATTACACGTTTATAAGTTTTATCATTCTTATTAATTATCCATTTTAGTTCATATGTATCCAAATCTACAATAGGGTACCCTCTATTCTCAAAAGCCTGTAAAAGATCTCTTGGAATTACCTCCATATGAGAAGTGTCGCCTTGTAAATATTGTCTTACATCTGTATTAAAAATAGCAGCGGTTTTATTAAACTCTAATAGAGTAATATCATCATTATAGTTAGCACCCATGCATACAAACTTAACTGTTATATCTTTATTTTGCTCACTATAACTTTTACCATATGTAAGGTCGAAAGCTTTCCCAGTAGGTTCACCCAATGGAAAAGATGCACCAGTAGCGGCAGACTTTTTTATTATACCATTTTCATCAGTTATAAATCTGTAAATTCTTGTATTGTAATCAAATTCATTCTCTAGTATGAAATCTATATAAGGATATAATGAACCTTCAAAAACCAATGATGGGTACCTGTTCCATAATTCCATTATCGTACTTATAGGTTCATTAACAAAGTTCATAAATACAGCATTTAATTCAAATACATCATTTACTTCGTATGTACCATCAACCATTGCCCACTGTTCCTTACGTAGACCAGCACTACTTGTATATGTAGGAGTAGTTATATCAGGCCATCCTGATAGTGTTTTTATTGTATTAGACATGACAGGTATGAACGGACTAAATTGGTCTACTAATGGTGCACTTAACTTATCCTGTTTATACATAGGGTGACTAACGCCGTACTGTAACCTTGGGTCTAATAAACACCTAACAGTACGTTGTATAGATAACTTCTCCTTATTAAGAAATTTATACATGTGTCGTATCTTCTTTAAATTCCTATCTGTAAGATTTAATTGTGGTCTTGTGAAAAATACGTGTCCATTATAATCTTTATTAGATGGTATCATTGGTAAGTGATTGTTGTGTTTAAATCCATAGAGAGTATTGGAAACAACTCTAGACATGTCGGTAACACCAGATGCTTCCATGTAATCATCTATGTTTAAATTAATTTTCATCTTGTATATACTCCTAAGTATTAATATAATCAAGATAAAATCATTATAACCCACCTATTAAAATGAAATTTATTAGTTTAAAACAAGGAGTCGTAATGGCCAGTGGAATTAAAAATGGTATGTTTGTTATAGGTAATCTCGTTAAAAACATTTATGAAGAGAAAGAGAATGTGTTAGATTTAGCACCAGATATAGTTAGTAGTGGTAAAATTACTAAGATGATGTCTAAATTTATTATAACTCCGAATGTGGTTGTTGATGATAAACTTAAGTATATGGATAATACCGTATTTAAGGATTTAGTTAAAACACAGATGATGACTTTTACAGGAATAGTAACACAGGCTATTCGTGTTATGGTAGAAATGCATAATGTTGAGCCAATGATTGCTATTAATAAGATAAACCCATATGATAGTGCTAATAAAGCATATGAACTTTATAAGGCAGGTATAGAGTCATTTGACTATGTAAGTGATTTATTAAATAGTAACACATTGTTACCAGCTACAGAAGCATCCAATAAAACAGTTGATAATAACTTGGCTATACAGAAAGATGTAGCGAGTTTTATTAACACTTATGAAGTACAGGTTAGTTTTAGTAATGGTAGTGGTGACGCTAGAGTATTAGTTATACCAGTTATCATATATCCGAATATTACGTTTACAAATGTACATACGCTAATACACAATCGTATAGCAAGTAACAATGGTAAATATTTATCTGATGTTATAAACGATTATAAAGCGGGTTTAAAATCATTCATGGACATTATAACCGCAACTAGTTTGGTTAAAGAATACAAGAACCATAAACTTACCAACAGTAATGACTTTGCTAAGTATCTAAACAAGACCGACAAGGTGTCTACATTTAAAGATTTACTACATAATCAAAACTCATTTAGTAAAAATTTTAATATCTATTTATTTAGTAGCGAATATGAAACTACAGTTAATAAGTTATTAAAGGGTAATGTCCACAAAGACTTGTACAAGGACAAATTAGCAGATGACCTTATGGCATTCAGTATCACATTTGTAGATGTTGAAAGGGAAGAACTAACATACTTCATAGATAGTATTCCAGGTTTCAGTGTTTTATCTTTCGCGATGCTTAAGAAAGAGAAAGACTCGGACATATCAAAAGTTGTTAAAGAACTTATGCAGAATAAATCACCATTTTAAGGATAAGAATTGAAATACAAATTACATACAACAATATTTAAAAGAGATGACCTTTTGGATATGATAGATAATATAGAACGTAGTATTGTTAAAGAGGTATTACCAGCTCTCGATGGGTTACAAAAAGAAGCTACTACACATGACGAGTTATCTGATAATATTCTATTTTCACAATTGAAATTAAAATCTGATTCAGATTTCTTTAAGAGAGTTGATAATATTGTATCTAAGTATAAACACATACTTTCAGACTTAAAACAGAGAGTAGCTGAGGAACTACCAGATACTATTACATCTAACACGCATAATCTTAATAGTAAAATTGCGTTAGCTTTAGTTAGTGAGGGTATTTTCCTTTCTATAGAGATATTAGAAGTATTTGCATATATAATAGCAACCTTTTATACTAAGTCAGACTCAGATTTAGAAAAAGGTGTCAAACTTAAAAATGCTAATAAGTTAATGACGTTAATCAAAATGATTCCTGAGTTGGAGAAATCTGATTTAGATAAAGTCGTTAAAACGATAGGTAACATACCTACTATTAAAACACTTAAACAAGAAGATGAATCTACTATACCTGTTGACTTAGTTATGGACTTTTTCTCAGACAGTTTTGGTATAAAAGACTTCTATACACAAACTTTAACTAAACGTTTTATGGGTTATTTTAAATTTAAAGAAGAAAGAAAGGCACACGCTGATATCTCGCGTAACTTTATAGGTAATCCCATTTATCATCTAAGAATATTTCTAATAGATATGCAAGTACTGCGTTTGGAAGGATATAAAGAAGACGTACAGCTATTGGAATTACGTTTATTGGAATTACGTAACCAAAATAGCAATACACCTAATGCTGAGGTATCTAAAGCTATAGCGTATTATGAAACTAAAGTGAACAAGCTAAAACTTAAGATAGAGAAAATCAGAGAACAAAATTAGGAGTGGTATATGATAGTAGTTACTAAACAGGATGAGGGTTATGAAAAAACCCTTTTAGAAAAATATGAACATATTACTCGACTATCAACGGTTATACATCAGGCAGAGACAGAGGCCAGTATACTGGTAAAAGGTATCGAAGTAAGTGAACAAGCTCTAAACTATACTAATACTTGTATCAGTAACGGTAAACCATATATAATAAATCAGGTAACAGATACTATGGAAACCGTTGCCACATTAACTGGTATGGATTATAGTCAATACTTTAATCCTAATACTAACATAACCGCCGGCACGGAATCTATAATGGATAGTATTAGTAATTTTATACAAGCTATTTTCGATGCAATAGCCAGTATTATTAGTAAAATTGTCGATTTACTAACAAAGCTAATAGAGGGTATAGTCGACTTCTTTACAAGTTTCTTTAAAGAGAAAAAAGAAGATGAAAAGAATAATAAGACGAAGTCATTAAAAGATAAGTACACTGAAGTTAAAGAACAAATAATCGTAGATAGAACCAATGCCAATAAAATGGGTACTAACTTCAAAGCCAATATTAAAAATGACTTAGAGGTTAATCTAAAAGAAACCAAAAAGTTCTTGGCCAATATACCAGCTCTTTTTATAGTAAATGATGGGATTACTAACGGTGAGCTAAATTATTCTGATATAATAAAGTTTCTTACAGACTTTAATAACAACATAGATAGGATATTTAGTTTTGACCAATCATTCGAGGCATTTAAAATTCTTGATAGCACTGAGACTATTATTACGAAGGATATAGAGAGTGGTAAAGACTTCCTTAGTCTATATGGTAAATTCCTCACTATCCTAGATAAAGCTACAAAAAATGACATCACGTCTAAAGAAGCAAGAATAACCACACTATATGAAATGGGTATTACTGAGAATGGCGGTATACTTGATGTCATACGACACATTATAACTGTCTTTAGTAATTCTGAAGCTGATAAATATTATAACGAAACACGAGATGAATTTGACTTGTATGAACATGATTTCATAAAAGTTTTGAGTAAGGTATCTTCCCTCGAAGATTTAGACTACACCATCGTTGGACATAGTACTGATGAAATTTTTGTGACAACCCTACCTAAAGCCAAGGAACGTTTTAAAGAGTATGGTAAACTGGTAAATGAACTAGAACATATAATAGAAGATGCAGCTCCTGTAAGTAGTGGTGAACGTACTGAAGAAGAAATCAATCAACTGTATGAAAAATTTGGTACAAACATAGAACGCATTTCGACAGAATCGAAAATACCTTTATCTGTTAATAAAACAGATGCACCTATACACCAAGTATTATACATAATTTCAATTCTTATAAAAGAAGTATTTAAAAACTTTAATATTAGAACAACTAAATTTAATATAGTTTCTGTTTATGGCGATGAAATACAAGAGATTGCACGTGAAACAGATATAAATCCTATCATGAGACTTAGTGAGGTAGAAGTTAAATTAGAACTTAATAAAGTAGAGGGGTGTATCGATGATATCTATAATAGTATAGAGAAGAAAGTAAAAGTTTTTAAAGAAGATTCTAAGAAACGAGTTGAACGTCTAGAAGCCAGTAAGAAAATAATTGACAAGTTTAAACTTACATTAGATGTGATTATAGAGCGTACTAGTAAAGATAATAAAACCAAAGATGGTAAGTATGTTAAGAACAGAAAGGAATTAACAGAGTTTGCTAATAGTCTTAGTAATTATATTAATAACCTCACTGCTAACAATAAAAATGTCATTAGTTTCTTTGTGGCTAATAATACTATAATTATAAAAGATGATCTAAAACGTTTATTAGATAAAATGATAAATGTTAGTGCTTTATCGGAAACCGGTATCGCAGAATAACATAGTAAAAAAATATACATTAACCTCATTACTTGAGAAAATGTTAAACAGTAATGTGTTACTATGTATGACACATGAACATAGAAGTTCACAATAAAAAAAATATTATTCTTTAGGGAGAACAAATGATAAATGGATTAGATATTAAACTTGGTACAGAGTCAAGCACACGTGGTAATTTTAGATCAGACGATTTTAATGCACTGGATGCATTTGCTGGAGTACAGGCTGGTACAGAGAGTCTTGAAAGAGAATCTTTAAAAATAGATTTACTTGGTACAGCTATGGACACAATTGAACGTGGTCAAGCGTTATCTGTTGCCATTTATGATAAAACTGGTGATGCTGATGCAGCTATAGTAGCTGGTGCGGAAAGTCTTTCTACAAGTTTAGCCATTATTGGTAAAAACGTTACTGCTACTTCTATTAAGGCAGGTACAGAATCTGTTACTGCTGGTGTTGAGTCTGCTGGTGATGTATTCAAAAGTATGTGGGATGCTGTTAAAACCACTGCCAAAAAAGTATGGGAATATATCCGTAATCTTCTAGCCAAAGTTGAGGATTTCATTAAAGGGTTATTCGGTAAATCTGAAGATACGGGTTCTGACCTTGTTAAACTTTTAGAAAAAGCTAAAAAAGAGAAACGTACTGAACTTAAAAAAGACAACTTTTCTGAGGATGTGCGTAAGCGTTTAGCTACTCATTATGGTTTCGCATTACAAAATGATAATAAACTTGATGCTGATTACTTTATGGATCAATATCGTGTGATCGATTCACTATTAGATAAACCTACAATAGGTACAAATGTTGATAGTGCACTTACTTTTATAAACGGTTTAGACGCGAAGCTTACAACGCTTTCTGAAACTATTAAACCTGTTTCAGAAACATCGGATAACGCCGATAATGAAGATGAAATAAAGGCCGCGTATAAAGCAGTTATAGTAGATATATGTGCAACGGTAATCCCTAATGATGAAAACCATCTACTTAAACAATTATCAAGTGCTGGTGATACAGAGTTATTAAATGGGGTTGATCTGAGCGTGAAAGGTACAGATGTAGAAGATAAAATTTCTGAAGCATATTCTAGTATTATTAGAGTAGCTTCAATTACGGCATCTAAGGCTGTTATCTCGATTGTATTACTTACAGATAATGCTGGTGAACTAGTTACGAATTTCTTAGATGGTAAGGACGCAGATGGTAACAAATATGAAAACCAAGGTAAAGAGGGATTAACAAAACTTCTTAATGACACTAAGAAAGTTTATAATGGTATACAATTTCATACGGTAACTGTAAAACCAGACGTTGAAGATATCACTATAGATGAAGAGTTAATTAAACCTATGGAACCTATAGATGCAATGCAGGTTGCTAAAAGACTTAAAGAGTATGGTAAGAAAGCACAGTCTAAAATAAATAAATATTCAAGTACTGTTGCTAAAGCTTCAAAAACGGTGGATAAAGCTTCTGATAATATTGAGAAGGCACTTACTAAACTTGGTAAAGCCAGTCCTATTTCAGAGAAAATAGGTTCAGCGGTACAGGTTACTTTTAACAAAAATCAAGAGATAGTTTTAAAAGAATACAAGGCGATTGCAACAGCTAATACTGAACTTGGTATGGAGTTAGTTCGTTCGTCAGTTTCACATATTATTAAAGAGTCCGTAAGACTTTATACAAAAAAATAAGTTTCTAACTATTTTACTTACTACTGCTTAGACAGTAGTAAGTGTTTTGTTTGTATGCTCTATAAAGTAAAAAAGTGTTTATTTTTTTGAGCGTATAAAAAATAACTAAGGAAATAAGAATGAGTTTATTAACGAGTAGTGAAGCAAGAGAAGTGAGGTGTATTGGTGAAATCGCTGATGAAAATTTAACACATACAGAGGTATTGGAAATAGTCGGCGATTATCTGGATAGAACTGACTTATATAATAAAACAATGGCGTATTTTATAGATAAGTATAAACAGAGAAGACGTAATGATTATATACTAAACAGTCTGATTACATTTGAACACATAGTTAATATTATTAACAAACATGTTGATGGTGAGCGTATGGAGCTTAAACGTTATTCCGACTTGATTATTATGGATTTTACAGATAATGACATAACCGAGAAAACATATTTTGAATCAGGTAAGCATCGTCCTGTTAAAAAAGAACTTGTAGTCTCGCCAGAGACCAGTAACTTAACAATATGTGAAGTAACATCCATTTTGTTAACTGTGGTCGGACGCGACGCTACGTCCAAATCTTTACGTGCACTTGAATGGTTAACCTAAGTTATGATTCGTAGAATAGCCGATATACGTGGTGTTGATGAAACTGTAATAACACCTATTATAAAACAAGTCTGTGCTACCTTAAATAAAAATTTTATACATGATGATGATGCATTTAACAATATGGAGTATCTGTATAACAACGAGAATGCAACGATGCCTGATAACATCTATGATAACGCAATAGGCGGATCTACTGTAGATATTAATGTTGAAATAACTGATGATATTATCTTAGGTAATACTAATTCCACTTTCAACCCTACAAATAAGTTAATTTTTCTGGATAAGGTAACTGGGTACTCTATGCGACCTCTATATACGTCTACCAATATGGAGATAACATATACATATAGATGTCAGTCCAAACAAAGAATGACTTCTATCAAAAATAACTTTAGGATGTATTACGATAATAGTTCATATAGAATGCTACATGACTTGGAGTTTTCATATTTACTACCTAATAATGTATTAGAACTAACTAGTAGTATAGCTGAACTAAGGGGATTGACATTAGACGAGTATATAGATACATATAGCATATATAAACTGGATAAGGCGGTAACGCGTAATAGTAAAAATAAGGTACCAGTTTTTAGAGGTAAACAAAATAACATTATAGGTAATATAATGACAGCTCCCGACGATATAAAGATAACAAAGAGCGATGCTGAGTATATATTAGAGTTTACATATAAGTTAACTATTCAAAAACCAACTACTATTGTTTTGGAATATCCTATAATGGTTAATAATACCAAAATACCAGATAAATGGTTACCGCAACAGACATATGCTAAGTCTATAGAAACAGCAACAACAAAACTTAATATATCTAGTATAGTGGGTAGTGTTTTATCCACCAGTGCAAATAACAATGATGTTATTTATAGAATACCTACATATGATAATTTTATACCATGGGATGGTGAACACGATTTATATAAAGTACGTTTAGTATCTCTACTTTTAACTGTAGATTTCAACAATAGAAACTTTATATGTAATATTGACGATTTAAAGCGTATAGGATTACCAAAATGTATCATAGACTACTTCAAAGATACAGAGAAATATGACTTATTCAACTTTGGGAATAGTCTATTTTTAGTAGAACTATTTGAGGGTAAAGTTATCAAAGATTATAAAATGTTTAAAGATGATGAAAATAACATTGTAACCACTAAAGAGTTAAACGGTGAATCAGTGTATCATTTGTTAATAAGTATAGTTAGTAATTTAGATTTCTTAACATACAACATGATGAGTGACCAACTTGCTAGAGATAAGAGAGTATGTGATGAACTTAATATTGGATATGTTTTTAATAACGAGAATAAACATATTTCAATACGTAAAACATCAGCAGAATTCAAAAATACATAAACGGTTAAAGCCGTTTATGTAAGATATTGATTTTCTTGAAGTGAATAAACTAAAGGATATAAGATGGCTATTTTTGGAATAGAAGAAGAGATAAAACAAAATATAACGGATAAAGAGAATACATCACTAGTACCTATATACGATAGTGAACGTGTGGACACGTCGCTACTAGTAACTATGAGTGGTTACAATTGGGAGGTTACATACCTACATCGAAAGATTGATGAAAATACCTCAATAACACAATTCGATACTGAATTAGATATAACCTTACAGGAGTATATACGTGTTAATAAGCTTATCATAAAAGTCGATACACCATTACCAACAGGTGTACCAGACAATTTATCTGGTAGCGGTATAATTGATTTTAATATAGTACCGAACCCTAACGATGTATTCTTAACAAAACTACCAGATGGTAGGACTGCTATCTTTACAGTTCAGAAAGTTGAGCGTATTAATTATAATAACAATAACTTATTTAAAATAGGTTACAGTATATATACAGCATTCGATAACACACAAGATGGTATATTCACCAAATTAATGAAATCTGTATATGAAGAGTTTACATATAACAAAGATTATAGATTAACACGAACAAGTCCTATGTATAGTAATGATGATATTGTAATACGTAGTAAGTTTACTGAACATATAACTAATCTATTAGGTTATTGGGTAAATGAATTCATAACACCTGATACCAACTATTACATAGCGTATACTGATAAACAAATATTACACTATGACATACATATGGAACATTTCATACGTAATACCATTGGTATTGGTAACCTTAATAATAGAGTGGAGATTATCGATTTAGAATCTAAATATACTTCTATATTAGAATATCTAGTTAATGAAACATTATCAAAAACAACTATAAAGAAATATAGTAAACATAAAAGACCATCTGAATATACTAATAATCCATACCTTTATGCACTATCGTACAATGGTATTGGTAGGATAACTGAAGTAACAGATATGGCGGAGTTAGATCAAGATACATATGAGATAATAAATGAATTTTTCCCTAAGGTTAGTAATAGTTATTATATATTTAGTAGAAATATATATAGGGTATTAGAAGGTGAAAGTATTGATTTAATACTAGAACATTTAACAATGTATGAAAAACTATTCTTGAGCACCATAACTGGCAATATTCCTAATAAGGATGACATTACCAAACTGGTAGATAATATCTATGAAATACCTACTAAAGAACAATTCTATTTTATACCAATATTAATTTACATTATGAAATACTATTTAACAACATTTACAGTTAAATTTATATAGGAGGAGTTAGAAAAATGCAAAAAGGTTTTAATTGTAATTTAACATACCACGTCATACAAGATTTAAGTTCTGTAAAGTTCTTTGTAAAGGTACCAGCTATAGCTCTGGTCTCTGATGTGGAACTGGAACCACTACCTACTGAGACCATTTACAAGAATGGGGTTAGGTATAATCTGTTACGTAAGAATAAACAAACTAATGAATACACTAGTACCGATGACCGTAGGTTAAAAGGTAATCCTACTTTATCAAGTATGCCAGGTGGTTATAGAGACAATAAACACATACGTGGTACGGAGTATTTACCACAAGAAGTATATATATCGTTAAACGCAATAATTGACATATACCATAATGGATTTGCTATAGCGTTAACAAATAAAGATGATATAAATAGAATGGCTACTAAACTAAATGAGGTACTCGATGAATTGGATTTAGCTGTAGATAAAGATAAGTCTATACCAGTTACAAAATATATAGAAGAATTCTATACAGAGTTTATCAAAAACAAAAAGAAAACCGTTACTGGACAGGCTAACAACATAACCGGTACGTTAGAGCAAGAAGTAATAGGTTATGGCGGCGGTCTGTTGTCTACTGATATGGAAGATAAGCGTATGGGACATATAGACTTAAGTGATATACTAGTTAACTAATAGGAGTTTATATGGAAGCTAAACCAACGGCATTAGACAAAGAGATAATCGATATTACACTTAAAAGTACATCTTTTGTATTTCCAAAGATTAAAATGGTTATACATACTATCGACTATGATGATTTAACAATAGACATATTAACTAATATAAATGTTAATTCCAATTATACAACAAATATAACAGATAATATTAATGTAGAGTTCACAATTGGTATGGGTGAATTTATGAAAAAGATTTATAGTAATAAGGATAATATGGAGGCTAGTTTAGTTTTTAAACATAAACTTAAATCCATTACTAAACGATATAAGGTAGTAGTCGTCACCAAAGCACCAGTAGATTATAATAGTAAAATTAGAAATGTATCAGCAGAAGCGTTAGATACGCAGGATGTACAGAAGGTAGTATTACAACTAATAGACCCATTGACACTTGCACTTAAAAACACTGTAACCTCCGGCTGTTATCATAATCTAACTATAACTAAACTACTGTCTAGTACCTTTAGTTATAACTTAAAAGATGTTACTGTTTTAGGTAAACCGTTAGATTATAAGTTAAATATTTTTCCCTTGGATAATGAAGTCGAGTATAAAAATATTCTTATACCAGCTTTTACGAATGTAGTCAAGTTACCTTATACTCTACAAAAGGGTGATTATGGTTTGTATAATCATGATGTAGGTATCTATTTCTCTAATATAGAAAGTAACCAAAAAACCGTTACATATAATATAAATGTATTTCCAATGTTTGATTATGATAGATATGAAAAAGAGAAGGACTTACCAAAACTACTTATTGTTAACCCATCGGTAGGTTATAACCATAAGAACGATTTTAACGCGTATTATGACGTAGATACTTACAAAGTAATAGTAGGTGACGTCGAGTTCAAAAATGATACTGAGGAGGTTCGTTTCAAGAATGGTACAGGTATAATAGAAACTAAATCAGATATAATAACACAAAATATTTCTGAGATAACCGATGAACAAATAATAGTAACACCTGAAACTCTTTATGGGATAGAGAATATAGATGGAAAACTGTTGGACTATTCTAAGTTTATTAACACAAAATTTGATGATAATACTTTTAAATATAGAAGTAATGTAAATAAGAATACAAGTCTATTGGCTATTATGAGAGTAACAAACATAGACTTTAACATAATAGAACCCGGTATGGCAGTTAAATATATGTTTCTAAAAGATAAAAAGGCAATGTTCACAACTGGTACAGTACAGGCTATTGATTATAATTATGATATAAGTAAAAAATTTATACATGGTGTAATTATTGTGAGATTACGTAAACTATAGGAATTAAAATGGAATATTTAGAGGTATCGGTTAAGGATGGTGTTATCCTTTTACATATAAATAATACACAAGAGTTTATAGAATATATAGATGATATATTATCGAAGAGTGTTAATAAAGAGATAGTATCACAATTCTTTTACAGAGAATATTTTGACATTGCACTACGTAATGAAATTTTAAAAAGAATAAAAACGATAGACACTGTATTGGAAGTTAATAAACCTTATCTTATAAAGATAAACATTTATGAGACTGTACAACATTACAATCTTGTTAAATTGGAGAGTGAAGAGCTTGGCTCTGGTCTAAATATAAGTAAAACCTTACTAGTATAGCATTTGCTATACTAGTAGTATTCTATAAAGTCTTCTTCTATTTCTTCGTCCTTAACTGTTTGCGTAGACTTTTCATCTTTCACATCAACTTTTAGTCTGTAACTATAATCTGCATATATTCTACGTAACTCATTTATATATAAGTCGTATTTTTTACTAGTGTTTATTTCATCAGAGATAGTATTTAAACTGCTAGCTAAAAACTTGTCCGCAACCATTGGATTAGTGTCTTTTGTATTAGAGAACACATTTAATATTCTATGAAAATTAAATTCATCTAATCCATCTAAATCATTCGTAACTAACATAGGCGGTAGCTTGTACTTAACCTCATCATCCTCTATAACGTATAGTGGTGTCGTTACACCTTTAGCAATCTTTTTGTAATTATAAAAGAAGATTGTTTTATTTTCATCATTAAACTCCAGCTCACCTATTATAAACGGTAAGAAGTATAACTCAAACTCTTCTATCGTTATATCCTCACTAACCTCGCTTATAGGTGCCAAACGCTCACTAAGTTCAGTTAGCTCCTCAAGGTGACTATTTATTAATACCGCATTGACCTTCTTTAAATCATCCATTATATACTCCTGTCTCTAAATATTCAATCAAGACATCCTTATTAAGGAAAGTCGTATTATTTAAACGTATCTCTCGTTCTAAAATATACTTCTGACCGTCAACAATAACCTCTATATTAAATATGACGCTCATGAAAACACTATTGGGTATCTCTGTTAATTCAGTTTCAACAGTTACATTATTCCAAAATCTACTAAGTGTAGTTTGTAGTTTAGTGTTTAACTCATATCTTAGGTTATCTAAGTTATCGGAATGTTTTCTTACAATGTATCTAAAGCTAGCAATACTCCCATAAAATGTTACAGTTTGTGAATAATCTGACGATAGGAAATATTCAAAGATTTTAATTAACATATGTGGTGGATGCGTAACGAAGCCATCGGTTGTTAACGTAGGTACTGTCTTATACATTTATTCTCCTGTTTTTTATAATCAAACAAAAAAAGGATACATATGCTAGAACAATTTTCAATATTTGTTTTATCAGATATACATCTGGGACATAATACTAATAAAACTGAGGATATTATATTTAATGTACGTAAATTATTTAAGACATATCACACGCAAATTACTAAAGCAGATATGATAGCTATATCTGGTGATACGTTCGATAGACTACTCAGTGCTAATAGCGCAGAGATGATTATGATTAAACAATGGTTATCAGAGTTAGTACTATTCTGTAAAGGGTTTAATATTAAACTACGTATTCTGGAGGGAACACCTAGTCATGATTGGAAACAGGTTAAAATAATCTATAGTATTATAGAGGCGTTAGACATGGATGTAGACTTTAGATATGTAGAATCGTTAAGTATAGAGCATCTAGATGAAGAGGATATAAATATTCTATATTTGCCGGATGAATGGAATGTTACTGCTAAAGATATATACAAGGATGTACAGCTTAAGTTACGAGAACATAATTTAAAAACAGTTGATGTTATTATCATGCATGGAGCTTTTACTTTTCAATTACCAGATTTCATAGAGAATTTACATAACCCAGATAATTATATAGACATTTGTAAAGGACCCATAATTTGCGGACACGTTCATAAACATTCTGTATATAAGAATATCCTAATTCCAGGTAGCATTGATTCATTAACTCATGAAGATGATGATGTTAAAAAGGGTGCATTAATGATACACATGAATTTAAAAAATAGTACATTTAAGTACAGATTTCTGGAGAATAAGAACAGATTAAAATTTAGAACAATAGACGTTGGTAATAGTAATATACAGGATATCCGTTCATTACTTAACAAAATAAAACAAAGACGACAATATCTTAGGTTAATAACCGACAATTTTAATACACTAAAGAGTAACATAAAAGAGTTGCATAAGTTGTTCCCACATCTAAATCTTAAGATAGAGAAACGTTCTGATAAGAAAGTTGATAAAATCTTAAATCCTAAACGTATATCCCGTGATATTATTAAGTTAGACAAGTCTATTATAACTAATCATATACTAGAGGAAGCCAGAAAGGATGGTATAGATATAAAAGTTATAGTAAATGAATTACAAAAACTTACAGATGTACATCATTAATGTGTAAACATAAAATAATAAGGAATACAAATGGTAGAATTTAGAGAAGAAGTTAGAAGTTATTATAAACATTATTATGATAAAAATGATGAAGCACATAAAATAGACCATGCAGATGATGTTTGTAATAATGCATTGGATATAAACGAACGGCTAAATCTTAAGATAGATAAAAAGGAAATTATACTAGCTGCATATATTCATGATATCTTTACTGGTGAAGATAGAAAGTTACATAATAAGCTGGCTCACGATTATGTGTTACTAAATACTGATGATATTTTCCTAAAAGAATTGGATCAAATTACTCGTAATCGTATAGCCATCGCGGTTTATGAACATCGTTCGTCTCTACAAATAGTGAACTTTAGTGGTGAACTGGCTGAGTTAATTGCAACAGCCGATAAAGGTCGTTTGATATTAACAGAGATGATTTGTAGGAGTTATAAATATCATTATAGAGAAGGTAAAAAAGTAAATGAAATTTACCAAAGTATAGTTGAACATCTTCATGAAAAATTTGGTAGTAACGGGTATATTGAGTATCCGAAGCTTTACATGAGAGCCTATGGTAATGATGTTAGGAATTTGCAAAAAGATGTTGATAGAATTGATAAGTATAAAGTTAGAGATATTATTAAAGAACATTGTAAGGAGTAAGTATGACAGGGTTGACACATATGCGTGATAGAGCCATGAAAACTGTTACTAATACTACGGACACTATTTCCGATAGTATTAGTAAAATTGATTTAGATAAGTTATTGGCAAGGGAAGTTACAGCAGGTGTTGTTCTAAATACCGAAGCCATTTCTGACATAGGCTGTAATATTGCGTCAGGTATTATACTCGAAAATCTTATTCGTAAAGATGTAGAAAATAAAGTATATTATATAAACGCCAGAACTTTATATAGGAATTATGTAAATTGCCTAGATGGTAACACCAACAGTAAAATTAAATACCTTAAATCATCTATTACGTTTTTACAGATACGTAAAGGCTTTGTAGAAGATACAAAAATTTTTATAGAAGCAGCTTTAGGTTTAGGTATGGATGTACAGATTTATATACCAGACTATAATATACTTAAAAAGAATTGGTTTAATTTTAAAGATAAGGATGACTTCACATCTATTAACTATCATATACAGATAACGGAGGATGACGCTATCAAAGATTTATTAATACCATTCAAAGCTTTAGTAGTAAAAACAACACATAAGTTAAAGTATGTAAAAGACCTACTTATAACAACACACATAGCTTTCGATTTATTGAACTTTAGGTCTAAGGCGGATGTTAAGTTATTAGAATCACACACCGGTGCTATAAAACATAATGATACGTGGTGGAGTAAATATCACAGACTGGGTAAGAATAGTATGACCGTATTTCCTTTTACCGAAGTTTTGTATCCTATACTGGGCGATAAAGTATATATTAAACCACAGAACGTTAAGCTACGGAAGCATATTTATACAATAGCTATGGACCAACGCTGGTCTACACGAATGTCCAATAATGAAGTGTTAGCTAGTATTAAACGACGCGATCCAGTATTGGGTGGTGAGATAGAAAAGTTATACCGCAAACTTTATTAAATGGTTTTCTATTATATGAGAGAACACTTTAATCTGCTAATAATGTTACGAGCCGTTATTAGTAGATAGAGTGTTCTATGATTGTGATGGATACTTGAAATTTTAAATACAATTTTGTCCTGCTTAACTAAATGATTGGGTTAAGGTGTCTTGGATTTCCTTTTTTAACATCTAAATATGACAAGTGCTATAATGGTCATATCGGGTAATTAATACCAGATGTAAGTTCATTGCTATGAACCAACAGATGAAATAATCATCAAGTGGTGTCCTTTATTATATTTACAAATATGTACTAACGTACAACCAAACATAGTTCAGTCTATGTTTTAATTATACTTACATTATACTGTTAATTAGAATAGTCACAACATTCAGTTCGGTAAGTATGTTTAAACCTCATAGTTACTTCCTATACATGAGTATAGCACGCACCACTAAACATTTATATATCTGTAGACACACTTTGTGTGTCTACAGATAGAATGTTATCATTGTTTTTTTCTTTTTATTAACTACGATATCTTATATGATAAATATAAATAAGGAAGTAACAAATGAATGTAAATGTAATAATGAGTAAATTGAAACTCTATAAAGAAATAAAAGATAATAAACTTTTAACGTTATCATATGGTGTATATAATGGTACTATTAGACTTTATATTAATACAGTTAAACGCGATGATTATAAGTCTTTCGATTCTGTAGGTAACTTGGCATTAACACATATTAACTCTAGACTATTCAGTAGAGCTTTAGCTCGTATCAATGATGAGAAAGAAGGTTATAGTGTTACGTTTAATCTATATGGTGCTAAATTTGAAGATGACAAGCGTGTACACAACGAAAAGGTGTTAAATGGTAAACTTACGATATTACGAGTTAAAACAGACGGTGGGTTAGTTAACGTTATACAGATAACTACTGACAAGGAACAGAAGTTTTCATTCGGTTTATTGCCAACCCCATATATAACAATTGTTGAAAATGGTGAGTTAATTAAAGATAAAACCAAATTGTCTACACTATGGACGGAGGCGTACTCCGATACCGTCAAAGCCATGTTAGATATGTTTCCAGAGGGTTTAGAAGTTAAAAAAGATAAAGCCTATTAACAAGAAACTATCATATGGAAAACACCATATGATAGGTGTACTTTAACCTCTATCCTTTTATTGGCATATATTATTAAGATGTAAACATAATAATATAAAAGGAAGTAAATATGTATTCATTAAAGAATGTTAATACGGAGGTGTCAGTGGTCTTTACAAATACAACTGGTAAAACAGTAGAGTTTGTAATAGAGACTATTGTTAATAGAAGATTACGAGATGCAATACTACCAAAATCGGTATTTGTTATTCTAAATGGATATTTAGAATATAAAGGTAAGGAGTATATAGACGGATTATACGATCGGTTAGTAGAATGTAAAAACCTGATTATTCTCAACATATCTCGTGATGACGTAGATGTTCTACCCAATAAGGTAATCCATAACGTTCTAGACTATATGGACTTACAAGATGTGATAGAATATATTAAAACATCTAAGTATGTTAAAATACCACCTAAGTTTCCGGAAGAGTACGATACAACACGTGACCTAGACGAAAAAGGTTCAAGGGAGCAAACATATACTCGTAACGATTATATCGAACTTATCGCTTTAATAACTATACTTAAAGCAACAACAGGTCCACTTGGTAATTTTGCAACTATTAAAGAGGAAGTAATAGGCGGCACTGATTATAAGGAGATGATACTTTTTAATTTCTATAGAACACACCCATTGTTTAAATCTGACCCATTTGTTAAAATATTTCAATCACTAATAAAATTGGTGGAACGATTATTGAAGAATAGTGAGGGTACAGCTATAAAGATAATCGAACGTAATCTGACAACTGATATCTTTCCATTTTATGTAACAGGTAAAGTTGTTATACAGAAATTATTATTAAACAATGAAACGGAGGATAGTGAGTTACGAAATACAGTAACTAAGATATATACATTTGCTTCTGACCAACTTAATCTAAAAGAGAATGGGTCTAAGACAAAGATAAAGTATTTCAAGAACGAAGATACCGATACAGGTGATGCAGAATCAGTATTTGAAAGTGGTCGGTCTAATTCTGATGTTAATAGTGGTTTTATAGAAGAGTTTAAAAATGTATCTAGAAACGTACCTAAGTTGGTGCATGATTTAGGTATTACAACAAAACTACAAGAAGTTAATGAGATTATCAAAGTTTTTAAATCATTAGAAACAACCTTGGATTTATTGCCAGTAGAAGAGAACATTTATATAGCTAGCATCATACATAAACATATAATGGACCCTCGTGCTTTTGTGTACTTAGAGGGCGAAACATTTATACATTTGGCTTTGTCCTTTATATGGCTATACGAAAATGGTTACGAAAACCTAGCACTTATGTTAACTACAACCTCTATAAGTACAGATGTATTTAAGTTAAATTTCTCACTACGGAATAAATTGGATAGCGAAATTCGCGATGGTCTTATTGAAGCGTTTCCGTATCAGAAGGATAGCGTAATTAATGGACAAGAAAAAGAAGTGAACTATATAGATGACAGTATAACTATTTTAAGTAAAAAACTTATGGGTTATAATTTATTTAGTATATTTAGCGAAGATTTATTAGAGCGTTACTTCGATACACGAAATCGTGAAGTTGCGATACGAGAAGATATAAAAAATGAGTTAGCCCATATGATACTAACAGTAGACTCTAAACATTAACATACATATATTATTAAAATGTAAATATAAAAAAGATATAAGGAGGTAACATGAATTACCCGCAACAGCAACAAGGTCCTGATATACGTATAACGCATATCGAACTAATCGAAACAAAATCATATAAACCTATGAATATACGACCATATGAGGTCAGTGCTAATTATGATGATTTAAATAAAATTAAGTCGGTAGTGATTAACGCTATGGGTAGAGGTAGTACCAATCGTGATATGATAGAAACATATATGAACAAAGCTAACCCCAATATACTCATGCCATCTGCACAAATTATTTCACAAGCACCAATTATTAATGGATGGAGTGAGAAGCGTTTCTTTGTAACTATAGTATTAGAGATAAAACACAGAGGGTCTAATACCACAACCATTAACTATATCTCTGGGTATTCAGAGTTTCTAGGTATTTCCTATAAGGGTACTATAGATGATAAAATGCGTATATTCATAAATAGTATTAGTGTTTTACGTAAAACTGTAGATTACCATACAGGTAGTATTGTTACAGTACCATTAGGTGTATATAGTGTTGCATATGATGAAACAGCTGTATCTATGAATAATATCATGAGTCAGCTAAAGGTATCTAGACCAGATGATATTATGTCTAGAATTTCTAGTTTAAAAGGTGTTCGTGCAAATACTAAGTTCGTGTCCAACATAGGTTCACTGGATAATGTACAGATTACTAGTAAAGATGAAACAACACCTATGGGTCATCTATCTAAAACTATATCTACATTGATGGACAACGCTATGATAAATGGTGTTACTGGAACAGATAGCGACATCTATGATACAGCAACAGGTGACCTGTTATCGCTAACATCTAGTGACATAGACTTCTATAAACTATTATACCAGATACAATCACGTGAAGCCACTGATTTCACCCTAGAGGATTTATCCTTAATAGATAGTCAGTACCCAGACATAATAGTAAGGACATCTACAGATACAGCTAAAAGAATTAATAGTAACCAGTTCTTAACTGATGACGGTGCGTACACAGATGATTCCAGTTATGAAACAAGAATGTCCTTGGTCATACAAGACGCAGTATCACACATTATGTCAATGTCAATCTTGGATGATGTAGTTTTTACTATTAATAATGTAGCTGGCGAACCGATGTATACAGTAGATGGATTAACATCAGTTATAGAGAATATCAATTTACCTATACAAGGCGAGATATTTGTAACAACATTCATAAACAAGGCTTGGAGTATTATTTCTAACAATAATAAATCACAAGTTAAATTAGAAATATTTTGTTATGGTACTGATATGACAATTAAAATGGCATTGGATGGTCGCCCAGAAGTAGTGTATATCTATCCAACATTTGCCGATGCTAAATATACACCAATTATAATGGATGATATGCGACAAGATATAATGGCTGAAAATTATGGGGAAATAACAGAGACAGCGTTACATGCAGCATTAGAGGTTTCTAGAGATGCTACACGTGGAATGGTCAATGAGTACTATACATAAAAAGGAAAAGGAAAAAAATGAAAGATACAGTATTAACAAAGTTCTATAGAGGACTATGTGAGATGATAGATTTAGTGGTTGATGATAATGGTCAACTTTTCGTACCAATAGCAGATGGTAAAACACCACTGCTTATTAACAAGTTACCAGCATTCCTACCTACAGATGATAACATAGCCACATTAACGGATGTGAATGGTAATGCCGTTAAGTCATTATTTAACCCCCTACTAGAGAGTACGGTTAAAGGTGGTAACGCCAGTTTTAATAAATTACGGACTAGTATGGAAGTTAAATTATTAGGTGTCATACATTATCTATGTGAAGCGTTATTAGTTAAATTAGCCAGTACCGATACTGAAGTCAATGATTTATCTCTGATGAAATTGTCTTCATTAGTGAGTCGTTATAAGTCTACAGCTAAGACACTTATAGACCAAAAGACTGTGGAAAACTGGTCACATATATATGAAAATATTGTTAACAAGTACATTAGTAAAAAACATATCACTTTGGTAGTATCAAAGGGTGGCAAGTTAAATGATGTCAAATATAACCGTATAGGCGTAATAACTTTCCCCATAGGTGAAGAACTATTCACTTTACCTAGTAAAGAAACAACGGTACTAGATGTTAAATTACGTAACAAAGACGTACATACATTTAAATCATTATTTGAATTTATAGTGGGAGATATTACAAATATAGTTGACGGTATTCAAATAGGTAGTTTAAATCGAATAGCACCATCGACGCACGTGTTATTAACAATGTATGATAGAATATACAGTAAGTTAGAAAATATAATAGCTTCAGTCTTAACTTCCGATATAGAGGATGATATTAAGGAGCTCATAAGACTTAAACCTTTACCATATAATATAGTCGATCTAACTGGTATTATTAATGATATGGAACAAGAGATAAAACGTACACCTTCGGAGTTAACTGGTAGTATACCTGTATCTAATACTCCAGTCACAACCGCAAGGGCAAAAGCCGATACTGGTAGTTTCTGGGATAGAATGGAGAGTAAGTCTAGAGAACCAGCCTTACCACCAGTCAGAAGTTACGATCGTCAACCTGCATCGTATAGTCGTCCAGTTCGCGAACCTATTAGAGAACCAGCTGTTAGATACGATCAACGTACTGCTGATTTGCCACCTTGGGAAAACCCACCAGTACGTAACGATCGTCTACCAGCTAATGAGGATATGTACGATAGACAGTCTTATAATAGACAGCCTAGTTATAATAGACCACAGTCTAGGGATTATGATAATGGACGTAGTTCTTACGCTAGTCGTGCTACACCAAGACTAGTTAATAGTCGAGAACCTACACGTGCAGTCAGTAATCATGGTAGCGTACGTAATGTACAGACACAGCATGGACATGCTAGAGTTATAGGGGCTGGGTGGTAACCCTCCCCTATAGACATTTTTTTTTTGGAGTTGTAACTATGGATATAGTAAATATGATGGGTGATGATACAATGCAACTGGATGCAGAAACTATTCACAAATTTGAATCATTACTGGATACACAATTAATTCGTGATAATATAACGATGGTAACGCTTGAACCGTATAAAGGTGAAAAATATAAAGGTAATTTGTATGGGTTACTTCATAATGAATTTAATATACCAAATTTTGCTATTTATTTAATAATACGTATCAATGGGTTTAAATCATCATTAACTTATGATGGTAGGTTAAATCTTATGATACTTAACCCTGAAACAGTGGAAACCATAATTTCTAATATTAAAGATATATAGGACGTTTGTCCTATATATTATAAAGGTTTGACCTCTATCCTTTTATTAGTATATATTATTAAAATGTAAATACAATAATAAAAAGGAAGTACAATGAGAGGTTTCGTAAATAAACAAGCATTAGAACAAGTGCATCGTGGGAACTTGGAGTTCTTTAAAGAAAATATGAGTTGGTTTGTAGAAACAGACCCAAGACTTAAATTAAACCATAAGTTCTTTTCGACATCAGGCAACAACTTTGCCATAGAGCATAATAGTTCCCCACGTGGTATAATGGGTGCATCACAACGCTCCAATACATTAACACTATGCGAAACGGATATTAACACGATACAAACTGGTGTTGATTATGAATTAGGTAAGTATAGTCTTATGAAAAAGATAGAGAGAACAAGTGAGATTATATCTGTAGTAAAACGACACCACACATATGGTAGCTCTTTATCTGCAGAAAGTCTTATAATATATAGAGAGATAGATTCCGGTATAATTAATTGTATAGAAATACCTAGATATAGCAAGTTACATACGTATTTTGGTTATGAAAATAAAATAGCAGATGAGGTAGAAAATTATGTTCGTGGGGATATAGTGGAGTCAGGAACTATCTTAGCAAGTTCTGGTTCTATAAAGGAAGATGGTAGTTACGGTGATGGTCGTAATGTCAACGTATGTTTGATGCCGTTAGAACAGAACGATGAGGATGGGTTTATGGTTAGCGATGAATTTTGTGAAAAGTTTAAGTTTAATCTTTATGAGACTAGAACCATAGAAATAGATGAAGATGAATTTCTTATAAACCAGAGTGGTGACCCAGAGAAATACGTTCCTTTTAAAGAACTTGGCGAACGTATAAACGAGGATGGTGTAGTATTTGCCAAACGTAAATATGATTATAGATACGCGGCTGGGTTGTTAAGTAAGAAAGATTTATGTGAATACAATCCTATATTCGACGAAGTAGTGTACGATAGGACAGGTGGCGGTCTAGTAGTAGATGTTAAAGTATTCAAAAATCCTAAACGGAGAAAACGTATACCAACTAAAACAGATGAACTATTAGAAAAATACCACGCATCTACCATTGACTATTATAAACAAATTATAGATGTTTATGAAACGTTAAATAAAGAAACTCGAGCTATAACAGGTACCGATCTAATTGTAGGTGAAAGTTTCAATACACTAATTGTAGAGGCGTATGGTATGGTGGAGAGTGCTAGACCTAATAGTAAACTGAAGAAGATGTATAAGTTATCACCTCTGTCTCTATATCGTTTAGAGATAGTTATAGAACATACATTTCTACCTAAAATAAAAGGTCCTAAGTTCACGGATTTCTCCGCTAATAAAGGAATCATCACGAAAATACTCCCTAAGAAGGATATGCCTAGGGATGCGTTTGGTAATGTTGCGGATGTAATAGGTGACATTAAATCTACCCCGAGTCGGTTAAATGGCGGTAGACTTTATGAATACTACATAAAAGGTAGTATGTTAAAAGTAGAGAAACTAGTAGCTAAGCGACTAAGTGAATTAGGATATAGTAATCCATCTAATATAACTGATGACGATGCTAAAGAATTATTTAAGATACCTCTAGGTTTCGCTAGAATATTACAAAATATGTTCACTGATAAATATGAGAATATATATAGTAGTAATAATTATGAAGTAATGCGTTTAACTATAATTAATATAGTAGAGGATGCATTTAAAATATACCTACGATTAGATAATGAAAAGCGTAAGTATATGATAGTAGAGGAACTTAAACAATCTATTTATGCGGCAGATAGTGGTCCAGTTACCTTTACACTGGATGGTGTCACAGCTACTACTGTAGATGACATAATGATTGCACCTATGTATATTATTATGTTAAATAAAATAGCAGACGACATTTTAACAACTTCATCAGCTTCTGTTAACTATCATGGTTTACCAGTAGTAGTTAATAAGAAAGATAAAAATGCTTTACCGTATAAAAATAATCCAGTTCGTACAAATGGTGAAACTGAGGGTAGGATTTATGTAGCCTACGGTGGTCAAGAACTAATGGCAGAATTAAAGGACATGAACGCTTCACTAACAACACATAAAATGGTTTATAGTAAAATACTATCAGCAGCACAACCCACTAATATACCAAAACTTATCGACAGAAAGACGGTTAAATTTGGTACAGATAGAGGGTTAGAAATACTTAACACATTATACTCGTCTGTAGGTATAGAGATTAAACATGTCAAGGATAAGAATAGATATGTGGAGAAACGACAATACGTGGAAACAGATACTATACATGTTACCACAGTGGAAGATGTAGACGCTGTTTAATAAGAAAACATAAGGAAATGCCAATGAGTAAAAGAATAATAAATGTACGTACACTCTACCAGTTGGATATAGAGCAGATACTAGAATTAAAACGTAACTTCTCATTACGCTTTGAAGATGATGTGGTGTATGAAAATTGTTACTTTAAAGACATCATATTCTTCAGAGCTTTTACCGATTTCATAGTAAAATATGACGTAATGATTACATCAGACATATGGATAGGTAACCATTATAACAATGGCTACTTCTCTAATAAGACATATAGTTCTATATATAGTAAGATTTATAGAGCTATTGTTAAACCATATATAGAAAAACATAAGAGTAATGAAATAGCTGAAGACTTGTTTAAGGACTTCTATTTAAATATAGAGAGTATCAATAGACTTATATCTAAAAAACTTCTGCGTTATAGTCTAGGACTGTCTGTTACAGATGCGTTACATATACAATTTGACAAAGATTTAATTAAGAGTATGATTAAAGCAGCTGAGCGACCATCGCCACAAACTATACAAGATACATACAAAACTTTAGATAAGGTTATATCCAAACCTATCTATCATGGTAATTCTATAGCCCTTATGTATTTGTCAGGTATAGGTAACGCTGGACAAATGAAACAGTGGTTAGCGTCACGTGGCTATATTACAGAGTTAAATAGTAAGATTTTCAGTGTGCCAATGACTAATAGCTTTACACTAGGGTTTAAGAATATTTATGAGGCAATAATAGAAAGTAGAGCCGGCACAAAAGCTCTGTGGTTATCAGGTAAGTCTATTCAGGATGCTGAATATGCTAACAGAGAGATAACCATCCTGACTATGTTAATTAAGGGTGTAGTTCACGAGGATTGTGGTAATCCTACATATGTAGACGTATATGTTAAAGATGTCACATTTGACGAGTTAGGTAATAAAGTGTGTGATTCTGACTTACATAATATGGTCGGTAAACGCTATATTTGCCCAGATACAAATGTCGAGAAGGTTATAACTAAAGACGATAAACATTTAATAGGTAGAAGTATTAAGATACGTGAAGCAATGTATTGTGGTTACAAAGATAAGTACAAAATATGTAGAGCATGTATTGGGGAAATAGCTGATTCCATATTAGTTCATCAAAATTTAGGTAGTATTATAACAGTAACACTAATGGTACTCATGTCACAAGGATTACTATCGGCTAAGCACTTACTTAAAACTGCTGAGAGTGCTTCTATAAAACTACTGGCTAAGGTTAAACAATATCTTATCATTCGTGAGAATGAGAATTTATATTTTAGAGCTAACGTTTTAAATAAGAAAGTTAAAACTGTTTATCTAAAAGTAAGACAAGATGAAACATGGGGTCTTGATAATATAATGAAAGTAAAAGATATCTTTAGTATTAATGTTAATAAGGTATCTAAAATTGATACTGTTAGCCTTATCATTAGAGGTAAACATGGTGAAGAGGAAGAGATAGAATTACCATTAAAAGTGAATGGTGCTAAAACATTTTTATCTAAGGACTTATTAGCGTATGTTATTAAGAATGGTTATGAAACATATGATGAGGAACATTATCTTATAAACATAAACGATTTTAATCATAAGGAACCGGTGTTCAAGTATGACAAGATAGAATTTAACTTAGCCTTACTAAACAAAGAGTTTAAATCTATGTTAAAGTCACATAAGTTCAAAAGTGTCGACGGTGTAATTCGTTCTGAATATACACCATCTGTTTTAGTACAGAATCTATTTGATTTACTTAATAGTAAGTTATCTGTAAACAGAGCCATCATTGAAGTTATAGTTTATGCCTTTACGGTTAATGACATTACAAATCAAGATTATGACTTAGGTAGAGCAGGTGAGTTAAGCGATATTATAGGATTTAAACAAGCCATAGACTATCGTAGTTTAGGTGCATCATATAACTGGGATGATTTACAGAATAAAGTATTCGACCCAATGTTATATAAAGAAGATGGTAAACCTGACCATCCTATGGATGTGTTCTTAAAGCCAAACGAGGTATTGAAATATGACCTAGATTAACAAAGGCTTCGTGCTTTTGTTAATAACCATATTTTAACTGATTAAAAAGGATTATAAATATGACAATACAAAAGTACAGCCAGTATTTTACCATAACCGATTTAAACTTTTCCAAGTTAGTTTTTTTACTACACGAGTTTAATAAGACGTTGGTAACCTACACGATGAAATTAGATAAACGTATACGAGGTAAACAGCCAGAAGTTATCAAGGCTGTTGATAAACAACTTTATATCATAGAAACGGAACATCCCGATAATAGGGCTAGCAAAAATGTCATACGCTATCCTATATCGTTACTAGATGATTTATATACGTACTTGAGGAATATAAAAAAGTTGGATGAAGTTGTCATTGTAGAAAACAAAATACACCAATCATACCCCATTATACTTAATATAAACAAAGAGTTAATACGTAGAACATATCAAATCGTCTTCATAGATAAAATTACCTCGTGGTCTAGGCATAATGTGTTAGTAGATTTAGACCCAGGTTACGGTAAAGAAATGCCTATAGATACACCAATATTAACTCCAGATGGTTGGCGTATCCTAGGCGATATAAAGGTTGGCGATAAAGTTACAGGTAATGACGGAAAACCAACTAATGTAATTGGAGTCTATCCACAGGGATATAAACCAATTATAGAATTTACGACAAATGATGGTAGGGTTATTGAGTCCGGTTACGAGCATTTGTGGAAGACAAACAGGGGTGTACGTAACACAAAGTCTATAATGCGTTCACTAGATTCCAATAAAGAAGTCTATATACCAGGATACAACTCTATTGGTAATACAAGTGATGTAAAGATAAGTACCAGTAGACTTAATACTATTATAAAAACTATTAAGACTACACATACCATACCAACGATTATAAGTGATATGTTACTAACATTAAAGTATGACGACATAGAATATGTTCTTGAGAAACTATCTACCGATATTATAGATGACGAAGTTCTATTCAGGACGGAGCAGGGTATCCTTGTAGATGCGTTAAAAAAGATTATTTATAAACTAGGATATACTATTAATATTAAACGCAATAAAGGAGTTTATGAACTAGCCTATAACAGACGGATGAGACGTACATATCTAGTTAGTTATAATATATTAGATAAGAGTAAAGAGGCAATATGTATCGCCGTTGATAATGAGAGTAAATTATTTGTTGTTAAGGATTATATAGTAACGCATAATACATTTATTTCCATGTCGGTCATATCGGAACTTAAACGTTTATTTGCTATTATTGTCTTACCTAGATACCTAGAGAAATGGATAAATGATGTGCTATATCTAACTGATATAAAACGTGATGAGATATTAGTCATACAAGGTGGTCAGAGTCTTATAGAAGCAATAACTACTGAGGGTATACATAAAAAGTATAAGTGCTATATAATATCACTAACTACTATCAGAGGGTTTATTAAATCATATTTAACAAATACTATAACGGGTGGTTTAGATTTATCACCAGAGGTCATAACGGAGGCGTTAGGTGTTGACATAGTCCTCAATGATGAGAGTCATCAAGAATTTTTTAATGTATATAATTTTATGCTCTTTTGTAATAACAGACTAACATTGGGTTTAACGGCCACACTACAACATAGTGATAAGTATATTAATAAAATGTATGAAATAGGTTTTCCACTTTATAATAGAATATCTAATGTTATTACTGCTAAAAAATATGTAGACATATTATCTATACGTTTTAGATTTAAGAATAGTAGAATGATTAAATTTAAGAATCATTTTGGATATAACCAATCAGCATTTGAGAAGTCAATTATTAAGCATGGGCCTACACTTCGCAACTACCTGGACATGATAAATAGTATTAGTAAGAATATCTTTTTCAAGCATAGACTAAACGACGAGAAAATGTTAGTGTTTATGGGTACAGTTAAAATGTGTACAATTGTGGTAGATTATATCCAGCGTAAACACCCGAATATAAAAGTAACTAAATATACAGAGGAAGATAGTTATTCAGTAATAGCAGCCAATGATTTTATAGTATCAACGTTAGGGTCAGCTAGTACAGCTCTGGATATACCCAATCTTATATCTGTACTTAATACAGTTAATACCGATTCTAAACAATCAAACACACAGTCAAAAGGTCGTCTACGTTTTATAGAAGACAAGAAATTGATATATGCGTACACATGGTCCAGCGACATACGGCCACATAAACGATATAATGTTAATCGTATAGATTTATTTAAGAAGACATCCAAATCTGTTCGTAATATAGAATATAGAGGTTTTATATAATGGTAGTGCAAAGTTATAGAGATTTACAAGATGTAGGTGTAAATAAACTCGTACCGTTTTATATAATGTCCTCTTATCTTTATTACAAGTTAGATGTGAGTATATTTAACGACCATGAATTCAATGATATTTGTCAGAGATTGAAACAGGAGTATACGAACATAACTCACCCACATAAGGAATATGTTAAGTTACACAACTTAGAAGCTAGTACAGGTTTTAACATTAAATTTACTAAATTAATGAAACATGCTTCCATTATGTGGTATGAAACTGTAACAGGCAATATTATTGACAACAAAAAAATAGCTGTATTCGGATGAATAAAACAACAGGAGTTAAAAATGGAGTTACGTTTAATGGGAGTATATGAGAACTTGCTTACGAAGCTAACTAGTTCTGAGATAGAAAATCCGTATAGAAAGATAGTAAATACTGGTACTACGACATATGATGACAACATAGTATATGACTTAACACCTTATGATAAAGGTACGATAATACTTAAAATAGAATTGAATAGAAAAACTAAAGGCATTTCATTAACAGTTGCTAGGACTGACATGATGTTAGATGAAGTAGCTCATGAAATACTTATGTATAGATGTACTCGTTCAACTCCAGAAATGATAGAAGAATTGTTTACGGATATTAAACATTTTCATAGAAGTAAAACAGGTGTTAAGTATATACTAGATACTTTACAAGAACTGGATAAATACTTCTAACTTTTTTTTCTCAGTCTATCGGGTACTCTATAAATTGATTAATAAAATAAAGGATTAATATGGTTGTTCTATACACACCGAAAATAGATTTACCAAAAACAATGGGGTGGATACACGAAGCGACATCGTGGTATCTATCTACGAGTAAGATATTTACAGAAGCTAATATAGTTAAAACTAGTCTTGAGGATAAGGATAACCTTACTTCAGTAATCTTAGACTATGAAATGAAACCAGACACAATATACTATGCTAAAGCACGTATTATATGTAATAAATCAATATTTGAATCTGAAGTTGGTATTATTAAAACCAATGACTTTATCAAGATTGCTTTTGATTATCCAATACCGTCTATGGTTATGACACCATCTGTACAGCTGGATTTCGACCATAAAAATATGCCTAATAGTCTATTTACAGTTAGAACGAGTAAGATGTCTACTACGTCTAATGGTAAACACGAGTATACTAGTTACATCATAGAAACACTAGATGGCGAGCCAGTATTTAGTGAGCTTATTAATAAAGATGATTTAACACATAAACTAATGGATGATGTTATACTAGAAAGTGGTAGGAGTTATATTCTAAAGGTTGCACATAAATCTACAAGTAACGACCAATCCGATTTTGCACAACAAGTATTTACCGTGCCAGATGTTAAAGAGGTGCAGTTAGTACAGGATTTAGATGGTGTTAGTAATAGTACCGGTGTTAACCTCATGGTTAAACCTATAGCAAATTTCGAGAGCATGGAAGTAACAGTGCACGCTACAGGATTATCCGATTCTATACAAACATATAAACACAAGGTTAAAGGTCTGACTAAAGTAATTCCTAAGGAAGCTTTTAAGTATGATACAAACATATTCTTAGTGGGTATCAAAGTTACTAAAACAGATGGTACTACCATGAGTACTAAATATTTTAAATTAAGAACAGCTATATAAGATACTATACCTATCTAGGTATAGTATCTAAACTTTTTCACTTATATATTATTAAAGTGTAAAACAATTTAACTGTAAAAAGGAAAACAAATGTTAGTATATATTTGTAAAGAATGCGGATCTAAACCAGCGGTGAAAAGCTTCGAGGACATAGTACATATGGCGAAGTTGTGTCAAGTGTGTTATAACAAACAAAATAAGGAAAGTGTTCCTAATAGGATAATTCGTATTAAGAGGACACGAAAGGATGCGACTACCTCAGCTACAAACAGATCGCGACCACACCACAGTCGTGTGTGATGTTCATAGAAACAAGAATGACTTTAGAAGATATAGGAACAGACCTATATCTTCTTTTTTTTCTTTAAAAGTTAAAATCATCATCCTCGTTATCTACTTTACTACATATATCGGTGTGGGTATCACTACTATCAGGTATAGGACTTACCTTGTTAGGAAACATTAGTTCTATATATTTCTCTTCCTCGGGGATTACTGTTGGTATTCTATGCTTACCACGCTGTAATGCTAGGTATGTCTTGCCATTCTTTTTAATAAGGTGTAAGAACAATTCTAAATCTATCTCTTGGTCTAACTGGCTACTATCTGCATAATAACCTTTACCAGCTATAAACTGTACAAATTCATTATCAGGTAAACCGTTTTGTAATAGTCCTTTGGCACGAGTATTTAACTGGTGCGGTGTGAAAAACAATATACTCTTACTACTCGTAATGTTTCTAAGTATACTAAATAGTTCCAATAAATCAGTTCCAGAAGGACCGCCTCGGTCTATACCTCTTCTATTCATTTTCTTGGCATAGTCTAAAAAGAATGACTGTATTTCAAACCCATCGTTTTCATAACTTTCGATAACTTCCTCAAAAGCTTGTTTATCAAATTTATCGGGAGCCATACGTAAAACTTCAACATGGAAACCAGTTGCCTCTAATATATCATAAACATATTTAGAGACTTCCTTAGGGTCAAGTTTCTTTTTATCTTTCTTCTTTATAGAGATATTCTCTAATGAGAATTTCAGGTAACTATAAAAGAAGAACATAATATTATCAGTCTCCTCTTCCAAACTTACAAATAACATTAACGGTTTCTTATTATCTTTTATAATAGGTTTATTAAATCTACATAATTGTAAGAATACTGACTTAGTAAACGATGATTTATAATTATGTGGTAGTGCACCAGCTGTAACTGTTTCGCCCCTTCTGAAACCACCCTGTGTCATAGTATCTAAACAAGACCAACCAGTCTTAAAAACGGTGTTACCCTTAATTAGATCAACAGCCTTTTGAGCGGCCTCACGTACTGACTTTTCATCTTTAAAATTAATACTATCTACAAGTGCGGGGTGTATTCTCTTTGTTTTCTTTTCTTTTAATTTAGTAATCTTATCGGCTATATCTATTAACGCCATATCCACATCTATATTATTGGACAACATTCTATTAAGACTTGTCTGGAATAGTTTCTTAACTCTTATCTTTTTAACAAGTTTATATAGTTCATTTCTTAATAATTTAATAACCACTTCACTTTTCTTAGTACTATACTTATAGACGATCTTAGCTAGTGCTTGTCTATTAGCTAACATGATATCTATACTGACATATAATTCATCGTTAGGTATGATGCTACCATCTAATATATTGGTTAGTAAGTTACGCATATTAGCAATCAAATCCATTTCATCATTGAATGTTTTAGCACGCTTAGCCTCTACTGTCTCTTCTAATAGCTCTTTTATTAAAACCGTTGATTTTATTTTACCATTTAAACTAAACTCACTTATCAGTAATATTAATGCCTTAACCAGTGTTTCCATATTATTCATCTGTTCTTCCTTGTTTTATCTATAAATCAAGATAATCACAGCTTATAAAAGTTAATTAAAACATTTTCTTGAAATTACTTTATAAGGATAAGATAATGATGATAGAACAAATACCACAGGTAGTACCAGTAACAGAAAATATTTTTAACAACATAGAACGTATTGTAGATATACTCTGTAACACAACTTATAAAACAGCGGAGTTGGACGCTAATAAGATTTTTAATATAATCAGCGTTATAGAAATGAATGAGTTATTCTTAGCGTATGGTTTTAATGCTAAATTATTACATAGGGTGTTACATATACTTGATGAGAGTGGTGTTAAAGAAAATACCCGATTATTATTATTGAGACAAATAGGTAAAATGCGAGAGAAAACTGTAGATACATCACCGTTACAGATAACTTCTGGTTCAACTACTGATAATTTGTTTAATAGTATTGAAATAGGAAAAATATTACGAGGCAATTATAGTGTTGATAAAACATGCTTTGTAAAATACGGTAATGATACTGTTACTAAAGTAATAGGTAACGTTAAATATGTGAAAATAAACAATAATGATATAAATAATTTTTTATTTATAGACTATATAACTGAAACAAGTTACGCTTGTGAAATTTATGCAGTATTTAAAGTTTATTTGAATATAATAGCTAAAGAAAGAAAGAACACACATAATGATAACTACACGAAAGATACAATAACCCTTAACAACATTTTCTTACAACTTAAGAACTCGTGTGTGTATACAAAAACAAAACAAAAAATATAAGGAAGATATATGACAAATTTTAAAAAGATATTTGATTCTGTAAGTGGCGTTTCTATCGATGCTAGTTATAGTGGGATTACGGCTGGAGTTGAATCTAGTAATAACTCGGTGAGAGCGGATGCTGAAGGTAAACGTTCTATGTTACATACAACTATTGGTGAGGCACTTCGTGGTTCTACAATATCTGCAGATGGTAGTGTAGCTTTTAAATTATCAGACCATCAAATTGTTGCCGCACAAGAAGCTGCACAATACGCACTTAATCCAATGGCATCAGTTTCAAGAACTATGGGTTCTAGAGCTAGTGTTGCTGGGGAAGGTGACACTACGTATAATAGAACTTTGACACCTACTGATTTCATCTCTGATAGAGATATGAAAGCTGGCTTAGAGTCATTTGAGAAAGTCGATGCTAGTGCATCTTTATATTTTACTGTTGCTTATCAGTCTTTAGCTCTTAAACAAGATCCTGTTGCAGAACTATTTTATCCAATCGTTGTTGTAGACCCATCTAAAAATGGTTTCTCTATTACTACTACTATCACCAACCTAGTTACAACTGTTAAACGTGACTTATCTGGTAAAGCTATTAAAAATATTAGCGAGTCTTTATTCAAAAAACTTAATGATACTTCACTTTTCACATTAGATGCAAATAGACTATATCCTGTTGTTCGTGATGAAAACAGAGATGTACTTTATAATCCTAAAGGGGTTAGTGGTATCAGTAGACAAGTAACTATTGGTGATGGTTATGGTATCACTACTGCTCCAATTAGAACTGATGTTAAATCAAATATTCTAACATTATCACAACCAGACGAACTAGTTTCAAAAGGTATTGTAGATGATAGCGATATGTTAAATACACATTTATCTATCGAAACAATCTTTCTAACTCTTGAAGGTAAGGATAAAGATGGTAAAGATGTTGTAGATAACTTCTCTAGAAACATTCATGGTTTACCTGCTGTATTTACGGATACTAAAGTTGGCGATGTTATGAACCTTAGTTTAGATTATCAAACTACAATTACATTTAGAGGCGATGCCTTAACTAGAACTGATAATGAAACGACTAGAATTACTGATTTACTTAAACTTGCTAAAGGACACTATGTTAATGTAGACATCCACTTAAAGGGTGATGCTAATCTTGAAACAAGTAATTTCGTTGTATATGCTGTTTCTCGTGAATTTGCTGGTCTATTTGATGCCGCTGGTAATGAGATTACATCTGGTGATGAGTATGATAAAGTTAAAGCGGTTATAGAGTCTATTAAAGTACCTGCAGTTTTACCTGAAGCTTATGCTGAAAACTCAAATGGTAGATTTAGAGCTAAGACTTTAGCTACTGAAACAAAACGTTATGTTTATACTTTACAGAAACGACATATCATTCGTGAGGTGGCACCAATTAATGGTAATAGTGGTGATAACGTAGGTCAAGCACTTATTGATTTTACTACACATGCTCTATCTAAAAATGGTCTGTTAGAACTAGTAACTAGTGCTGCTGTGATTGATACACAACATATTAATACTACTGACTATGGGTTAGCTTCGGACATGTTCTTTAAAACATCATACACTGAAGATATTGATGTTTCAACTATTGTAGATGGTAGAGAGTCTTCTAGAAGAGAAACTGACATTACAGCTGCTCTTAAACTAAAGATTAAGAACTATGCTACTAAAATGTATACAAACTCGAACTACTCTAAACCGTTTAGAGCCGTTTACGGTGATATTAAACCAACAATTATTATTGGTACTGATTATAATATTGGTCGTTATGTAGAGTCGTTTGAAGATGAAACATTTAACTATGTGGTTAGACGCTCTGATGATAGTCTTATTGCTGGTATGATTTACATATCATTCGGTATTATGGGTAAAGAGAGAAACGCTTCTCCTACAGTATTTAACTATGGTGTATGTGGATGGTCACCTGAAACAGTACTTGCTTCACAACGTGAAACTGGTGGTGCTTTAACATATGAAACTTTACATATGCCTGTTTACAGACATCAGACTTTATTACCAATTATAACTGTATTAAGTGTATCTGGTATTGAGGCTGCTAGTGGTAAGATTGCTACATACTTTGTAGATAAATCTAAATAGTAGACACCTACTTTTTCTTAATACATAGTTCTCTTTTATGGAGGCTATGTATTAATCTTTTGAACAATTAATAAGGAGAATATTAAAATGTCACACGCAAAACAATTTAAAAATGATGATGGACTAGATGAAAAGACTGGTGAACCTAAGGTTAAACAAAATGGTACTAAACAATTAGAACCTACGCCAACGATACCTCCAAACCCACCTGCAAACCCACCTGTGGTCAAAGCTAAAAGTGTTAACCACCTTAAGTCTTTTGAAGAGATTAAAGAGTTCCATAAGGGTAACAGTGTTGTTGACCATACTATTAGTGTTATAGAGAGATATCTTAATTTACCAGCTAATACTGAACCACAAGTAGAAGTCGCTACTAAATACGATTTTTGCGTTGAATTAAGAAATGTAATTAACACTGTTGATTATAACCACTTTAAACAAAACTTTGATATTATAAATAGAATGTTTATGATTGCTGGTGACGGTAAGTTTTCGGAAGTTGCATTACTTAAGTTTGATTATCATTGGACTTTCGGTAATGAGAGTAAATTGGCTTTCCAGATTATCAGCGAAGTTATACATACACTTGCAGATATTTCTACAAGAGATGTTAATAAGGGTACTATTCATGTGCCGTCTATGTTTAAATATCTTACTGATACAGGCATCAGTAATATTACAAGATACTACGCTATTTAATATAACAGTCTAGGGTAATCCTAGACTGTTATATTGTTTCTATTCCTATTGTTCTATATATTACTAATATGTAAATATAACAATATAAAGGAGTGTAATGAATAACGAAGAGATAAAGAGCCGTTACGTCGCAGAGTTACCATTTAGCGATGTAATATTTAAGACGAATATATTGGATCACAGGTCTGCTATAGATGAAAACGTCGAGTATATAAATCCATCTATAAAAACATGGTTTTATTGTAACGTAGATACACAGGCGGCGATGCCTTGGATAGATAGTGGTGGCTTCCCACTACGTGCAGTACATAGTTATAATATGTTTAATGAACATACATATGGTAAAGGTGTCTATATTGTAAAAGCTTTTACTATTAGACCAGAGATGAAATCCCATATAAACTCATTAGTTTATACGGTACAAAATAACAGGATGATGTTACCTAAAAGTGAGGTGGCGTCTTTGTTGAAATATTTAGAGGAGGTAGCTAGTGGTAATAATTATGGTAGGAGAATAACTGTTCGTTTTGTATATTTTATACCAATGTCAAGTATTATAAAGTATAAGGTAGTCAGTTGCAATGGACATCGAATATCTCTTAGTATAGAAGACCTTTATCGCGATATAGTCGCTAAAGAGGTGACCCCTATAGCAAATAGCACACATGAGGAAAAAGGACTTACGTTAGTTATTAAGGCTAAGAGTAAAAACAATAACAGACTACGTGTTAACATTTTAGATAAGGAAGTGAGTATACCAACAGTTCATACAACGGATAGTTGTCATCTGGATACAACTATGTTTTACAATGGTAAACGCGTCCATAGTGAAAAGGTCTATAAGGATGAACTATCATTAACTGGGTTATTCGCTAAGACTAGAACAGAATCAGACCTATTAAAAGATTACGCTGAACATCAATTACAAATTGCCAATGTTGTTAATACTAAAATTAAAGCAATCAATGACTGGAGAAAATACCTTATAGACCAAGAGATATCTCTACATAAATTAAATGCGTATGTAGTTAACCAAGCTACAGCTGAGATTAAATTAGAGAAAGAAGAAATCTCTGCTTTTAAAGATGGAATAAATCTTTTAAAGACTTTAATACCATAGTGTTTTTTAAACATTTAATATTAAGATGTAAATAAATTAAAGAAGGATAACTATGGTAAACGCACTTGACCCAATTATGATGGATATTTTAGAGAATGATAATCCCAAGTTTAATAAAGATATAGCCGACGGTCTAGCTAGACATTACGTCAAGGTTCTACCTAGATATTTAGATGCTGTTTTTAAATCAGCCATGAGTACTATAGATAGTTCTGTACCTATGATATATAAAGGTTTTAGAAAACTATCTCCATTAGAAGATTTCTATAACAACATCAACGCTAGTGCTAGTAAGAACATTATAGACATAGGTCGTGACTATATCTATAAGGTAGAGTATGGTTTTGAATATAATAATAAAGCTTTTAATAGAGTTATAGCATTACCATATGTAGATAGAGGTGGCTACTTAAAATTATCTGATAGTCATTACTGTTTAAATCCAGTATTATCTGAGTACCCGATCAGTCCAGCACCTAGTGAGTTATTTGTACGTGTACTTAGAGATAAGTTAAATATAAAGAAAATGTATCGTAACATTCTAGTAGACGATGAGAAGGTATCTATACAAATTATACATTCTCGTTCGTATAAACTTGTTGATAAAGTAAATGATATAATTCCAATAGCTTTGTATAGTTTTGTTAAATATGGATTTCTTAATACATTTAAGAAACTTTTTAATACCGTACCCAAAATAATGCGTACTAAAGATATAGATACGACTGCATTACGAAAGAATTATAAAGAGTACACTACAACAGGTATACGGCCACGTACATTAAATACAGTTAATTATGTACCACATAATATATCTATATTTATTAAGAAAGAAGATGTTAATCCTATACTAGAAACATACGTAGCTAGTCTCATATACAGTTTTGATTTAACACCAGCTTTTGCCGAACAAGTACCAACAGTTATAAAAGGTGATAAACCAATAACTACTGACTTTGATTTTTCTAAGATAGATGATGAGTCGCTCTTCTGGGTTACATTATTAGGTAAGGTCATCTTTAAGAATAGATTTACACTAGACAGAGTCCAAACAGATATGCTAGAACACATAAATATACTTAATGGTTACTTAGACCTAATAGTGAAAGAAAAGCTGTTAGAGATAAACATAGATGTAGATGATTTCTTCGAGTTATTAAATCATTGTATTATTTCATTTAATGATTTAGTTTTGAACTATGAAAATTACAGTAGTAAGTTAGATAACAGATATATAGATTTACCTTATTACATATTATTTGTAATCATTGTAGGTGTTAATAAAGCATTCCTAGAATTCAAACGAGCCTCCAGTAACAGGATATTAACTGAGAAAGAGTTAGCACGTATATTTAACAAGGTACTATCTACCAAGAAAATATATAAGAACATTAAATCAAATGCTATTAACCTAGGGGTAACACCCGTTAGTAATACATCCGATAATATGTATTTCAATATGACAAGCATTCTAGAAGACCAGAACCGTGGTTCAGGGGTGTCGAGATCTAAAAAGAATGCATTCCCACTTAATACCAAATTTATTAGTGCTGAGGATATAGTGTTCGGTTCTATGTTACATATGTCTAAAAAGAATCCTAGTCCTAGATTTAAAATAAATCCCTATACCAATGTTGATATAAAAACGGGTAAGTTTATAATAGATACGCAAACACAGGAGATGATAGACTGTGTCCGTCCTATGTTAACAAATACATTTGAAAATGATACAATTGTAGAGAGTGAAAATATAGCAGAAATAGCAGAGTTGGTATAAGTAGTCTCACGACTACTTATACTGTTCTATTATTTTTTCTTTAAAGTTTTCCATATAGGAAAAATATTCTATAGGCAACATAGTCATATTTATATATGGTGAATATAACTTTGCCTGTGCCTCAAATATGTTTTCTATGTCTTTAACATTAGTTAACACCATTGCATCCATTAACAAAGCTGGTACGTATAAATGTACGTTGGAAGCGTTGTAAGGTCGTTTAGTTAAGCATATATCTAACCATCTCAACCCTTCATACATAATCATAACATTGTAAGTATCATTAGCCATTTGTAGACTATACTTTTTGGGGTTAACGTTTATAAAGTAATACTCTACATTATCCATTCTGTTAAATGTCTTTATAATCTTTATAATCATCTCTTGTGTTTCCTGTCCTATGTTATACGGAAACATATTTATATCAACAGTTATTATAGAGTTAACATCAAGTTCACGATGTTTCTCCATAAGTGACTCACATTCTAGAATTAATAAATGTAAGGCACGTGTTACAAAACTATCTTTAAGAGTTTTATTATTCCTGAGTTGGTAACGTAAACTAAAAACATTATTAGTTACATAGCCGAACTCCTCGTAGACCCTTGATAGATAATGTACGTTATCTAATTCCGATATAGCTAGTACATTATCTATCTCCTTAACTGTAGCTAACCTAGTATCATATAGACTATCTAAGTCTATATAAATACTTTTATTAAGTTTTAAATGTGTTTCTTCCAAGGTCATATCCTTATTATCTAAATATCTCATCATTATCTGTATAGGTAGGAGTGGTCGTATCAGTAAGTTCTTCAACATCTAAATTCATTGTATCCAATTTAAAGTTTAAATATTTGAGCATAGTTTCACGCTCTAGTATACTAAGTTCTTTAAATTCAGTATATCCTATACCAGTTAATTCGTAAATATTAGTGCGTATAAAGGTTTCGTATATCGTAAAGAAATTCTCTGTTAAATAAATATTATTAGATTCACTGTAACTAACAGTATCTAAATTATTATTCTTATTAACAGGTTGTTTCAATAGTATATTTGTAACCTTAAGATTTATAATCTCTGCATTCAAATATGACAAATCAGTATTCTTAGGTACTACCTTTTTAAGGGTGTTTATATAACGCAATACTAATTCATCTTTATCAAGAACAAGTAAATCTTTTATAGTGTCTATAATATTATGTTTAATATCATAGACACCAAATTGAATTAAATATTTCTCAAGAACTAATTCTTGGTGCTTTATTTCTTGTTTTGTTTTTCCAGACGTTCTAATATCTTTTTGTATTTTGAATGCAGTAGGGTAAAAAAATAATCGTATACCGCCAGAGGTATAAGTTCAGTCTTACTCATATCGGTTGTACAGGTAGGACAAGTATATGTAGGTACGCCTACTGTAGCAATACTTGTTTTTTGTAGATAATCTTGTATATCTGTCGTTATATCATTTATAAGTACAGTATCAGAGTTAAATATAGATAACGCTTCATTTATCCCTTCATGGGTTGTAAGTAGAACGTCATCGATAGGTATCGCTTCTATCATATGGTTGTATGTTTTAAGTTTAACCACTTCCATAAGTATATTCTCAGCAGACTTATCGTCCAACTGTTTGTTAGTTCTAACCAACTCGATACACTCTTCGTGTAGTTCATCTATAAAAATCTCACCATATTCAAAATACTTATCTAGTGTAGGTACAGCATATGTTATAGAAAGATTAGTATCATCCTCTGTATCATAAGTGTAAGTTTCACTAGGTGCTAATGTTTCTCTGTATTGTGTAACTTCTTCTGTAGTGAGTGAACGAGGTTTCTTGGTAGTGATGAGAGTGCGTTGCTTTGCGTTCAATTTACTTGGATCAACATGTAATAAATCTTCAACATTAAGTTTCAGTTTGGTTCTATGACTACACATAGGTTTACCTTTTTCATCCCTGATAACGGACTGACTACACGGTATAACAGCCTGAAAACCTGTTGGATATATAGACAAACCTAAAGCCCAAGCTATTATATAAATGTCATTAAGACTTATGTAAGATGCAATATCCTCATCAGTAGACAAATCCAAAGTACTGTCCATAATACGTTCTTTAAAACAATCAAAAATGACTTTAGCAAATATAATCTCATAATGACTAAACGCTAAGGTATTCGTTTGTTTACCGACACGATTAAGTTCTTCTACTAATGCAAATTCTAACTTAATAATATCTTCGCTATTAAAGGGGGTTACGTTAACAGTGAAACCACTATGATATAACGGTACAGAAATAGGTCTACCCAAGCCTATCTTTTCAGTTAGTTTTAATAGAGCCGATTTACCAGATTTAGCACGAGTACCTAGTTTAAGTTGTCGTAACGCGACATTGACACCGTCAACCACTGGTTTATTAGTAACTGTCTTGTAATCGCGTACCCATCCCATGTTATACTTAGGAACAAAGTCATTTGACTGTTGTACAAGGTAATCAGTTACAGCTAACTCTTTATCCTTAGGATTTATCTCATACTCAGACTCTTGATATTTTTCAATACTATCCGCTGTATAAGACGGTATAACTCTAGGTTCTTTTAACTTAGACATTCCATTGTTGTCTATAGGTTCTGCACCAAGATAAAAGTCTGACTCATCCTCTGGTGTGTTATCTACTTTTGGTTTTTGATCTATAACAGGTTCACATACTTCATCATTATTTTGTGACATCTTTAGCTCCTTCAATTCCAGTTGTTTTAAGTAGTTCAATACCTTTATTGGTAACTGTAATATTATTTAAGCTAGCTACTTCATACATTCGAGCAAGTATATGTGTTGTAACAATTTCTGTAATATCAATTAACTTGGTATTTAGTCCCTCATAGGCTACTATCATATTTATGTAAACCTCCATGTGTTTCTTATTTTCGGAATTAACTACACCTGAGTACGGATATATTTTATTAGCCTTAACATCATCCATAGTAGAATGTTGTTTAACAAGATTCGTTAACTCAGTGAATAACTCAACCGTGACTTGACCAGCACCCATTAGCTCCTTAGTTAGTTCAGGACTAGTCTGTAGTACATTACTGAATGTTTCTTCAATAGTTAGCAAAACCTGTCTCTGACTTTTTATACCTGTTAATAATCCATTGTATAGTTCTACTAGTGTCTCCCATTTAACATCATTGGTGGTACCAGTTTTATTATCGTTTATGTTTGCTGGTACTTCAATACCGTTTTCTGCTGTTGCCATTTTTATTATCTCCTATTAGATTAGTATTTGTATCAGTATATTAAATACCAATAATAAATATACTTATTTGTTCAGTTGATTTTATAATAGGAGTATGCGATGGAACAAGAGGTCATTTTTATACAGGGGATAACAACTCCAGCAACTGCTGAATCCCTGATATGGTTTAGAGAATACTATATAAGAAACAATGATGAAAGTATAGATGACATTATCTCAACTATGAAACCTGAGGATATGTCAACGGGTGAGTTGTGTAATCGTCTTATAGGTAGATATAAATTATTGTTACCAGATGTGTTCTGGGAACTAGGTATTAAAATAACAATAGAGGATGTGTTTGACTATAGTATAAATAAGCTTATACGGATTATACAGGCATTGGATGCACTGAAAGATGTTGATATGTCAACAGCCGTTATCATAAAAGATATAATAACTACAGAGTTTGATAATATCACAAAGATACAAATGATTATATGTATACTAGATGATAAAATCGAACCAACTTTACCACACCACGTTATAACTGATACGCATGGTGAGATATTTAAAAATATAAATATATTAATGAATAGTATTATTGGCAAGGAAGAGGATATAATTCCTGACATAGAAATAAACACTAACGGAAGTATTATACATATGCAAATGGTTACACGACTTAGAGAAATTTATAACATCAATAACCTACCAAGTATAATAAGTGAGGTTTTAACAGATAAATATCAGATATCTTTTATAAAGAATAATACACAAAGTATTATAAAACGCGGTGTAAATGAACTTAGGCTAATTCACGCAGACAATGATGCTGAATTGTTTAAGAAACGTCTAATAACTATAGTTATGTCTTTGTTGGTGGTTAATTATATATCTGATAGAGATACCTATACAGAAGAAACTGTTTTTGCATTAAAGGAATTTACTGAATTAACACATAGTGATATTAATGAAGTTAATGCTATCCTAGAAACGTCCGGATTTTATAACTATATTAATAAAGGACTATTATGGGATTAATAAAAATAGAGTTACAAGATCATATCCACAAGCATATAAAAGAAAAAAGTTACCTTAAACTAAAATGGATTTTAGGTTTATTCAACTATATAATAGAGGATTATGAAGATGACTACGTAATAGTAGAAGGTACTAAGTTCTTTATAAAAGATGGCGAAGATGTATTATTAATAACCGATAAGTATAAGAGTAGTCTGGTAGAGAGTACAGATGAGATAGAAATAACTCCCGATATATTACCTAATATAACTAAAAAAGAAGTAACTACCATGGGTAGATTATTATTTAATTGTTTAATAGGTGTAGAATGCTTTAATGGTAAAATACCTTATATAAATGAGGAGTTTGACTTATCTTATATAGAGAACATGTTTATAAGTAATATGTTAGAGAAGAAGGATTTAGAAACATATATTACGACGGAGGAATATCTTAATTTTATAGATATGCGTTTGTTTATAGATACATTAACAAACTTTTTAACTTTAGGCGTAACAGAACATAGTATTAGGAAAGCACCAGGTATTGATAAATTTAAATCTGAGAAGATAAAAGAATTGGAGGTAAAGTATAAGGAGAAACCATTAAAAACAGCATTGGCTATTGCCGAGTTGGAGGATAGTCTGAAACAATATGATATAGCATATCTTAAACAAGATAAATCATACGGTAAGATGATTACCAAGAAAGTTACCAATATGGCCAGAAAACGTATGTATGGGATTTATGGTATTGGTAATGATGTAACAGGTAAAGCTACACCTATCATGATAGCATTATCAGATGGGTATAATAAAGACCCAGAAACATTAGCAGCTATGTTTAATGATGTTATAGGTGGTTCTATGGGTCGTGGTGATGAAACAAAAGATGCTGGTGTATTAACAAAATATCTAACAAGAAGTACGGCTGATATAGTTATAGACCATACTGATTGTAAAACCAAGATATACCTAAAGACCGTTATAACTAAAGATAACACTGAAGAATTACTTGGTAGATTTATTAAGGTGGGTAACACCATGACGATGTTAACAACTGATAGTATAACCACCTATCTTAATAAAGAAGTAGAACTGCGCGATCCATTATATTGTAAGTCAGATACGGGTTTATGCATGACTTGTGCTGGTAATAAGTTATTAGGTTACGAGAAAACAATACCATTACTAGCGGTCGATCTAGGCGGATTCAATCTAGATTTAAAATTAAAAAAGTTCCACGGTACTGAGTTAAAGATAACCAAACTAACACTTGACGAGCTTACGTAATTTTTTATAGGTAGTATACTTATATGAATAATTATAATAAAATAAGGATATAAAATGGATGATGATTTCGTGGATGATTTCGGTGACATTGTTTTACCAAAGAATGAAAGTAATGTAGAAGATAAACCTAGTTATGATAAACCAAAGAACAACTATAACAATGGTGAGTATAAAAAATTTGAGCGTAAACCAGCTGTTAAACGCAATATTATTGGCGATTCATCATTGAACTTGTGGGATGACCCTGTGATAGATAAGATAGAACTAGATGTCAATAACTTTAAAACAGATAAGAAATATTTCTCGTTTGCGTTACCATCAGCTACTTACAAAATATCTGATGATGATAGGAAATCAGTTATAAAAATTCTTGAGCTATTGGAGAAAAAGAACTACGACATTCGCTTTGTCTGTACGCATGCTAGAGCTTTGTATGATGATATTAAACGTATCTTCGGTTTAGAACGAATGATGCATATTACCTTATGGAAATCATTCTGTAAAGATAGTTCTGAAACATTACCATTGCATCTTGTATCAGATACAGCCATTAAATTATCAGCACAGTATGTTAGAAACTATAATAATTTACCAGCTGGTGTTAAGTATATTTATGGTGGTGTAATAACATCTTTATTTGGTCAAGATGGCGATAGACCAAGTAGTTTCTTTATAACATTTGATCCATTTAAATCACCTAAGGGTAAGGTTGATTTTACTAAATCTAGAGACACTTCTAATTACTATATGGTCAGTAAAACATTTAGTACAGAGATATACAATTTATCTGAAAAAGCAGAATACGCTGATATTGAACAAATACTATTATAACATCTGTAAAGGATGTTATAATATCTAGGTTTATTTAGTAACGTACTTTTAGAGTATAAAATTAATAGTGTAAGGGTAAAGAACAATTAGTTTAATCGATTAATTATTTTTTTTGTAAAATCCTTTATAATTTGATATTTAACATAAAGTTGGATAAAATTAACATAAGGTAAGATGAATGAGAACACGTATAAAATGTCACATAGATACATATCTAATAGACGAACCACACGCGATCAAGAAGGCTATTGAGTTAGCTAATACAACACCTACTGCTGATAAATTTGGTCAGGAAGATGTTATTACGAAAATTTATTATATCTCTATAAACTTGGGTAAAATATTCGTTGCTGTTAATGAGAAAGACAAAACCATCTTAGGTAAGGATAAAGTTAAGAACGCTAAACTTTTTGATGGTAACAGTTATATCATAACTGATCAGAAACCACATTTTACAAGGGAACAACCGTTTACATTAAGTGCTACTATAGTAAGTAGTTGTAATGACGGTAAAAGAGGTATTTTTGGTCACGGTAACCCAGAACAAAAAGCTCATGATTTAAGTCTTGTACAGGATAATAAAGACCTAATCTTTAGAGTAACGGATAGTAGTGGAGACCATAGTGCTATATATATAACAGCTAAGAATACTTTAACACCAGATAAAATAAATCATTGTAATGCGGTATATGACCCAACAACATCTATGTGTACTTTGTACGTTAACAATGAAGTAGTTGGCGAGCAAAAAGTTACTACTGATTTTAATTCACCAACTGGTTTACCGTTAATGATTGGTAACTGCTATACTAGTTCTTGGGATTATAGTAAAACTGCCTTTGTAGGTGAAATTCTAAAATGTTCTCTACATAGTAAAGCTCTATCCGCTAAAGAACGTAAGTCAATGTTACAAGGCATTAATATTATGTCAGATAAGATTGTTGTTTATGATTTCAACAGCGGTAATCCTAAGACACAAAGTCTTGGTGAAAGTACTATAATTGGTAAAGTAAGAAACGTAGTTAGCAGAACTGGTACAGGTCTTGTTAACATTGAAAATAATATACTAGCTATTTCAGATATTAAAGACTATCCGCTTGAACGTTTACCAGCTGATTGTATTGAATATATCGAGCTTATTATTAAGCCTGAGTATAACCTAACTGAAGAGAAGATTGCCAATGCTGGTCAGGCTCTTATAAATGAGTATACTGAGAAAGTATTCCCTAATAAGATACCTATACTTAAAATTATTGACTATGGTACAAATGTAACTCGTTCATTAATGTTGCCGAACATTCTTGGTAATGGCTTTATGTGTACTAAACAATCATGTATTAAGGGCAATGCTCTTAAAGGTAAATTTGTACTTGATGAAATAAACGATTTTGAAGCTTTACATACTGAAGTGACAACTGGTTTTAAAATAAAGCTTGGTAAATCTGTTGGTAGTAATGGTAACGCTATACATGAGTTACGTTTCTATGATCAATTAGGTAATGAAATCTTATACAACGTTATAAGTAAACGTAAATACAGTGGAATCAATGGTGCTTGGAGGGAAGGTAATCTTAGAGATAACGCTAAAACTTATAGTGCCGCAAACTCTATGTTCCTTTACAATGGTGCAGAGTCTGCAAATTTCGAGGTAAGACTTAAAGTACCTGCCATAGTAGCTAAAGCATATATTACATATGGTGGTACTTCTAGAACACCTAGTAAGGTTACTATTATAGATAATAATGGGTTAGTTAGATTTACACAAAAAGAATCTGATGGTAACATCAGAAAAGCTGCTAGAGAGTTTACATTTATCGGTTAATAAATATACATAGAGTCTTTACTCTATGTATATCCATAGTTTTATCCCACTATATTATTAATATGTGAATATAACAATATAAGGAGCAACGATTGATAACAAATAGACAGTTACGACAATGTATTTTCGCTACATCATTACTGGCATCAGATCGTGGACACAATTATTATCAGTGTGATAATAATCAACATGTATATGTAGTGCGACTATTATTGCGTAATAATGTAAGTAATAAGGTAATAGTCGAAACTAATGAAATATTGGGTAAGGTCGTAGATAATTATCCACCTAATGTAATCTATGTTAAAAATGGGCATGTATATTATTATTGTGGTCTAGAAGAAGGGCTGATGGATTGGTATCAGATAGATAAACGTAAATATAAGAAGTTATTTAAAAAATATATTAGGAGTTTAATATGGAAACATTAAAAGATTTTGAAACATACACGCTTGGTGAATTACAGAAGATGAATAGTAGCATACCAGACCTGATTAAAGGATCTGGAGGTAAACTATTAGAAATAGGTGGTAGTGATTTAATCTATATATTTGTACCAAATAAACCAAAGAAATCTTTCATAAAGGTTAATATAAAAGTAATGTCGTCACTTGTTGGTTCTATTATAGGTAAAGATGGTGAAAACGTACTTGATATAAAGCAACGATTATCAGATATGACGGGATTAGATATGCATAGGATACGTCTTAAAGTAAGTCCTAAACGCGTTGATATAAATACACTAGACGCACATGATAAATTTTTATATGGTCTAGATACACTAAATACCATTGGTAAGGATAGATACCTAACTGTAGTTTTAACAAGACCACTAAATAGTTCAAATAGTAACCTAATGAGTATGTTTAAACATATAAACACATTTCGTATGGATAAGAAATATATCTATATAGAAGGTAGCGGTGTAAAAATACCAACTAGCACTATCTCGCGTCTAGATATAGAGACGTTATTTAAACATACTAGTATAACATATGCCTCTACAGGTTATCCATTTTACGTAATAATTTAATAGGGAGAAACAATGGGTTTATTTATATGTAGTAAATGCGGTTGTATTGAAAATACTAATTTGAACGATAAAGGGTGTGTCGAGACAACAACAGGATATCCTAATTTGCATAGTATGGAAATGTATCAGATGATTGAACAAGGTACATTGGATGGGCTGTTATGTAGTAAGTGTAATACTGGTAAGTGGCACGGTGATTTTAAACAGGAAGAGGCTAATGATGTAGATAAGTTATTAGCTAGATTCAGTAAGTATAACATGACGACACCATATGACCATCCTGATGGTTGTATTACCGGTGGATACCATGACTATCATGTGGATGAACGCTATGTATTATTTGTAAAGTTATTCGGTGAAGATGTTAGTTCAGAGAATAATATGTTGTTTGACGCATATCTAAATGACAGAATGAATTTTAATATAACCTGTCTAGAAGAATTAGAAAATACCAAGAATGTAAATGGTATGCTTACTGAAGATGATATCTGGAATACCGTGAAGAAATGTAATGTCTATCCACCTGACTCAGATATGGGTATGCGGAGTGGAATACGTAAACTTTTACCGGCTGTGTCACATATTATCGAAGCAGTGAAAGAAGTAAGTTCCAATACCACCAGTAAAACTGTGCCTCGTAAGCATTGGAAAGAAACACAGAATGAAAGTGATAAGGAGAAAGCCTTAACAAAAGCTAAACTTAAAAGAGAGATAAAGAAACTAAAACGTGACAGAAGAGAGATTACTCCCGAACATAATGTTTCAGTTTTATTAGACCAGTTATCCAAAGAATATAAGTCATTGTAACTTGATTAATATTAGAAATGAGGCCTATAAAGGTTAATCTATGTAACCAACGTTATGATAAAAAAAATATCTATATAAGACCTTATGGTCTTATATAGATAGCGGCGTACCTTCTTTTTTTATTCTTTTATCTCGTCTAATAATTTAAATAATGATGGCATTTTAAACATTGCCTGACAGTACTCAATCGCATTAGTAGCACCAAACATTGAGTTTATGTTTTGTAATATGAAAGTACTCTTTAGTATACCAGCTATTGCTATTAACTCTCTATGTGACGTATCCTTACTAACATTAGCACTAAGTATATCATTCGGATATGACGAAAGGCAATCACTATCAAATACCATTGTTTTAATGTTTGTTATAAGTTCTCTCATTTCTTCTATGTTGGATAAACCATTATCAGTAGACATAAACGATTGCAATGTTAAAATCCAACCACCAAGACCTAGAATCTTATCATTCTCTTCAGTCATATCTTTTACACCTAGAACTTTACCACGTTTCTCATAGAAGAAGGTTAATGAATCAACAATACGTTTAGGTCCAGAGTTAAAGATGTCAGGATGACTCATTCCTAGTAGTAACGGCACTGAGACTGTTAAGTCCTTAGTTTTATCATCTAATTCTAGCATACTTAAACAATCCCACATATTATAGATAATATATTCAGCAGGCTTATTAGCAACCATGTCAATATGCCATTCGATACCTTTAAACCCTTGGTTACTACTAAATGTTAATTTCTTAGCAACACCTTCTTTTTCTAATATGTTATCAAGGCTATACCCACCAGATACAGTAGCACCACCAGCACGAACATATCTATGACTAGCCATAGCATCCAACATCTGGTAGTTAGTAGTAGTTTTTATGGTATGCCATCTTTCTTCTATATTAATAGCTATCTCCCTACCGGCTTCAGTTTTCTTAACAGAGTTACCCTCTTTAAAGTTAAAGTATCTGTATTTATAAGGTATCTTATCATAGTGGAAAACCGATGCTATATCTTCATTCTCTCGTTCTAGAACATCTAGTATTTGGGTAATATCATATTTAATATTCCATGCAGTTAATATATCTATATCCATATAGTTGGCTTCGTAGAATATAAACTTAATCATGTCTACTTCATTATCAAAAATCTGTATATCTCTATCCATGTTTCTATATTTATCTGTAGGTATGTGCTTTACAAACATATTATTAATACGTCGTTCCAAATCCGGTACAGTATCGGCAAAAGACTTTAGAAGAGCCGTTTTCATCTTCTTCTTGGTAACAATGGTTAGAATAATAATCTCACTGGTTAATACATTAAATTCTATATCGAAAACGCCTATACGATATGGTGATAATTTATTATTATTTCTGGTCATGTACTCTTGTTTAAGGAATGTTCTACTGTTTACATCGGCACTATAAATATAAGGATTTTTCTTTAATTTACGAACATCTGCCTTACCAGTGTATCCGTTACCCACCCTACGTGATATGTTGTTGAATAACTCTGATTCTGTGGATAGATATTTATCAACCCTACTTATATCTTCTGCCTCTTTCTTATCTGTGTGGTTTCTAAAAATTGGTTTAGTTATATGGAATGGTCTTTTGTAATCTTTTATAATTTTAATATTATCTGTATATCTATTATTTTCAAAATGTGTTTCTTTTACTATATGTATGTCTTCACCTACTTCATTAGTAGATAAATATGTAACAAGCTTAGCTTCTGGTGCATTATTCATTCTGTACCCTTTTATTATATATGTTGTGCATTCTAATTAGTGTTCAGTAAGAATTCATTTATTTTTAACGCTATATTATTAAGATGTAAATATAACAATATAAAGGAAAGTAATGAAAGAAGACTGTAAATCAATGGTTTCGTATAGACTCGATGACCTTAGTAGACAAGAGGTGTTTTGTACAGAAAGGCAAAATATAAAGCAACCACATGAAACCAGTAGTTTCAAATGGTATGACCCTAACACAAGAACGTCAAAGGGGTATATACCACATGTCAATCTTGTCAAAAGTATATTATCTAATTATACAGTAAATGATACATTGTTGCCGTAATATCACGGACCACATCGTGATTTGTATAAACTATATCTACGGTGGACATCATTGATAGACGCTCACAAATAAAACTTTATAGGTACGTTACTAAACGACTTACTTAGCAGTTTTATTAATACCAGTAGAGTAGACATAGTAAATATGGTTATGTTATACTAAATATTTCATAAAAAAAAAAGGAAGTAAACACTATGAGAACACTTTATATAGATTTTAGATTACCACAAAGTTTGTTAATTAATATTCCCAATGTAATGATAAAAAGAATTAATGGTACTAAGGCATTATTAGCGGATAGTTTAATTACTAATAGTAACCATAAGAAAACTAAAAAAGATTTCTTACTATATACCGGATTATGTGATAATTTTATATATGATGGTACACATTTACAACTCGCCATGTTGCAAAAAAACTTTAAAGTGATAAATACTATACGTATGCACGACATTGTGAATCTAACTTTACTAAGTGATGTGCTGGTACGTATTAAAGAGAAACGGATTACAAATGTACACATACCCAATTGGTATTATAATACAGAAAATATACGTGATGTATTTACATCTTTACCCAGCGATAAACCGTTATATATTAAAGCGTTGAATCAAGCACGTAGTGTTGGTAAACATCGAATAAAGAATAAATTTGTTTTAATGGAAATGTTTAGTATTATAGATGGTAATACGCAAATTAATAAACATGAGAACTATGATTTACTTCCCGATGGGTTAAAGAGTAAAAATACTAAAGACGGAGAACTTACTGCAGATATTTTTAATATACTTTTTGGTATAGATACACGTACTGCCAAAAATGGAGGTGAAGTAGAAATGATTTACAATTCTTTATTAAATAACAATTATTATATACAAGAAGCTGTTAGTAATTGCCCTAAAACAAGTTTAGAATTTCGTATCTTATATTTTAGGGGAACTGAGCCAAAGGATTATGTAGTAGAGGAACGCTTTGGGTATAGTCCTAATAGTAGCGTGGAACGTGTCCATACTGTAATTAATAAAGAACATCCTTTATTCAAAGAGATTATTAACATTAGTAAACACGTAGGGGATAGTATTAACCTACCAGCCATTAGCTTAGATTTACATTATGATAAAACAACACAGCAATATAGTATATTTGAATACTCAGTACAATTCGGTGTAAGTTATAAAGCTAAAGTTCTAAAGAAAATTAGTAAACAGTATAGCAAGGCGATAGCACTAGAGATGGAATTGATAAAATAAGGAGATATAATGTTATTAGATTTAAATACGGTACATAAGAATTTAACGGAAGAAGAGTTACAGGGGATAGATAGGGAAGAGTTCTATTTAGTAGAACTGGGTATTATAGACGGTCTCGTTATATGTAATAAGAAAGATATACTCAGAACTAAAAGAATTAAGTTCACAGCTAAACAGTCGGACATACCGCATATCATTGGTAATCGTGGTAGTAACATTCGTGATATTATCTATAAAATCAGACATGAACTAAAAATTGAAAGATTATGGGTAGATGTTAACGCCAAATATATTAACATAAATGAAGTCGCCAATATTTATGAACTTTTCCATTATCTTGTATATCTGGATGATGATGAGTATGGTACATTCGTACATAAAGGTAAGACTTATGTCGTTAATAACACTACGGTATATAACAAAAAGAATAAAGAGATATTCCTAGACTTGGATGACGTTAAAGAAGACCCCAATAAATACCTAGAAGAGTTAAACATTTTGATGAAAGCTCGTATAAAACACAAGGACGAGATAGGGCAACCCTTGATGGTTAAAGAATAGTATAATGGACTTTTTTGTCCATTATACTTTTAGTATGTTTCTTATTTTTTTGAATATCTAATAAAAATGAAAGAAGGACATATAATGGCGATAATTAAATTAGCTATACGATCAGTCAAGTTACCTAGTAAAAAGACTTTAAAGTCCGTGGATTATCAGATTAGTACTGACGGTCAGTTCACGGATAAAGATTTTATTGTTAATATCCAAAAAGATAAGAAATACTTAACTGGTAGAGAATTTGATTTAGATTTTACTGTACAAGATATATACTATGGTAGGGTAAGATTAAACTTTAATGAGGAGGGTGAAAAAGAGGACTATTACCAAGGTAGACCTGTAATTATCACTCGTAGTGGTGATGGGTTTAGTCATAACAATGCTGTTATAGTAACGCCTAGTCTTTCTATAGATTGCGATGTAAATAATTCTGAATTGGGTGGTTTTAATGTAACTGCATCAGATTTTATATTATTTTCTGGTGTTGGCGACCATAAATGTACGAACTGGTTTGTACGTGATACCAATGGTACTGTGAAGTGGCAACGTGAACAGGATGACGCTAACCTTACCAGCATACGCATTCCTAATGATGTACTTGATGGGAATAGACACTATACCATAGAGGCGGTTTATATTAGTACTGGTAACCAGAGAAGCAATATTGGTAAACTTATTATAAAGACCATGGGTAAATCAAGACATGCCTCAACGGTTGACTATGGTGATGTTAGAACTAGTTCTAAAGAGATGAAAGAATTACAAGAGGGTTATGATGAGTTACTAGAAGTTATAGTTAATGCTAAAGCTTTAGGTATACATCATTTTGATACAATTAACAGAGGAGATATATAATGGGTATGAGTAGTAAAATAGCCGCGTATACTTTAATAGGTATGGCCGAGAAATTTCAGGATTTCTTTTATGATAAGAAAAGTGCGGATGTAACGTTTAAGTTCATGAATAACGAAGGTGAGGTCAAAGAAGAAACTGTACCTAACATTAGTAAGATACGTGAAAGTTTAGATTTAGTACATTTATCCAAGGCTCTAGCTGATAGAGATAAACTTATAAATTCCTTAATCGTTAGAGTAGGTGAATTAGAAAGTGCTATTATAAGTAAAGACATTCTGGACTACAATAAAGAAAAGAAAGATATACAAGCATCGAAAGAACAACAACGTGTTAATAACAATCTTATTACCAAGTCTATAATTATGGAAAAACATATTATAGAAGATGATATAGCTGAACGTAGTATAAAATAACATTACATTGTTATTACCTGAGAAGATTAAAACTTCCGAACATATTATATAAGGAACAGAAATGAGTGAAAAAGTCGAAGATACACTGATAAATCAATTACTTGCACAACAAACAAAGTTGTTGAGTAAATATGAAAAAGTTACTTCTTTAATGGAAGAGAAAAACGATGCGTATGTAGCGTCAGTTAAAAAAATAACTGCAGATAGTATCGCAAAATTAAAAGTAACAGTTAGCGAACTAAATTTAGAAAAGGTTCTAGAAGAAGCCTCTGATAATAATAAGGCACTACGTAAAGAAGTTGAGAATAAGCTTAGTAAACTTGACTATAAAACATTAGTTTCTGAACTAGACAAAAAAGTTGAAAAATCTATAGCTACACTTGAGGGTAAAGTTAAAGAGATAGACTTAGATAAAGTTGTTAAAGATTTAAAAACAGAAACTGATTCTGTAATCAAAAAAGTCAAAGATGATTTATCTGTAAAAGTTGATATGGTTGAATTCCAGCATACACTACCAAGTATTCTTAAACCAGAAACTAAGTATACATTTACAATTATAGGTAACCGTAGAGCTATTTATAGTATGGATGACCAAAAGTTACTTAAGGTATCTGATGTTAAAGGTATACGTGCTGGAGATAAACTAACAATTACTACACCTAAACTGGTTGATGATTCTTGTAGTTATGAACTTGAAATTACTGAAAATTTATATAATGAAACAAGTACTAAAATTATAGATGTTGAAGTTAGTAAAGGTAACACTAATAACAGTGGTACTGGTGTGATTGAAGAGGGTATACCTATCCTATTCGGTATTATTAGTGGATATAAGAACTATGCACAAAATCGTAATCATTCAACTAGTGACTTTACCACACAGAGTTCCGATTATGTACGTAGAATGATAATGGGTTGGGGTGACTGGAAACTACCACAGCATAAAGTTTATGCTAATGGTATAAGTAACAACTTTGTATATAAAGATGAGTATAGTATTTATGCGTCTTCTAGCCACAAGTATAATTATGCTGATAAAGCGGTTAGTGCTATGTTTATAAAAAATGATACTAACGATAGTCGTTCATTTCAGTTTTACTTTGGTGGCTCATCTAACGGCCGTAATGGAGGGCATGGCTATAGTCATGTTTGGACTGGTACACCTAATTCGTCTCGTGGTAGAGTAAGTAATATTAGTATGTCTAATAGATATACTTACACTGGTGGTACGGGTGCATGGAATACAAGTACTAGAATTACGGTACCTGCTAATACTACTATTGTTTTATTCTTTAGCACATCTGCTTACTATTACACTAGTGATAATAACAACTATAGATTTGGTTTAGGACACAATGTTTATAATCTACATAACATTAAAAATGCTGGTTTAAAAATGGATTACGATTTAACAGAAAGAATGTTAGCTTCGTATAAAAACAGTGTTAGCAAAATACATGAAATTTGGAATGAGGGAGTATAGATGAGTTTTATCAAAAGTGATTTATCAGTTATTGTTGAAGATATCGAGGATGTAGAAACTGGTAGAGAAGAATATGTTGAATTTGATTGTGATGTTGAAGACATTAAGTTAGTTAAAGATGGTAAGATTGTAAAATACACAGACAGTGAAAAATTACAAGCCAAAATAGCACGCGATAAAGCTGATCGTCTAGGTATCTTACAGCGTCTATGTGATGAAAAAACTGCCGATGCCATTAAGTTAATTGGTGGTGCAAACACTAGTTCTGAACAAGTTTCTAGATATGCTGAGAAGCTAGAAATGGCTGTCGCGTTTAAAGCAGATGGTTCATATAAGGAACAGCTATCGTTAGAGGCTGAATTTAAAGGTATTAAAGTTGACGCACTTGCTGACCTTATTATTAAAATGGGTGCTGCGTATAAAAATGGACTTACAACATTTAATGCACGTATCGAAGCATTTCGTATCAGAGTATCTGCATTAATAAATGAAGGTGAGTTTCCAACAGCAGATTTGATTATGGCAAAAGCTGAAGGATTTAATGCGAAAACAACAGATAAAGATATTAAAGCTTTATTCGATGAAATTAAAGAGTAGGTTGCTACATATATACTATGGTCTATAAACCATAGTATATAATCTCTTTGCGTCTTTTTTTTTTATTTGAGAATTAAATAATAAGGATTTAATAATGTCTACGAAAAAACAATGTATAACAATAGCCTTTTTTAAAGCGTTCGACGATAACAATAAGGAAGCAACTTTATTAAGTAAATGCATTGCATGGTATACGAAGGGCGTTTTTAGTCATACCGCTGTATTATTTACAAATGATATAGGTATAGTCGAACAATGGGAAGCATCACCATCTAAACATAAGGTTATTGTAACTGAGCATATACCTGATAATGACAAATGGGTTTATACAACAATTGAGGTCAATGATTTAGAACGTATTAAAAAGTTTCTTGAATCTATTAAAGGTTTAAAATATGATTTTGCAGGTATATTAGGTTTCCTATTACCTACTAAGGATAGAAGTGATAGCTGGTTCTGTTCTGAGGTAGCCGCCAATTGTCTCAAGATAGATGGTAATGAAGTATTCTGGAGAATAGAACCTTCGTCTATATCACCTAATAAGTTAGCACGTATGTTAGGGGTTACAACTTAACTTGTAAACTTTTTTACACGTATATTATTTATATGATAATTATAATGTTATTATAGTTACGTAAAAATATAAGGAAGTAATATGAATATTATTACACATGAAGAGATGACTACATTAAAACTGGCCGTGGTTAAAGAAGTGAACACTTTTTTAGAAGCAGTTGGTGAGGATAAAGATGCAACTAGTATGACTATCATTATAACTGATAATGAATCTGTAGTTGATTTTAAAGAGTTAGACGCGGATAACTTACCGAGTCTTGAACCTGTAACGAAGTTGACAATCAATATTAGTAAACAAATGGGTGAACAAAAACAAACCGTATTTGTTAATGAGTTTGTTCTTGTTGAGGATATGGTGACTAATCTTAAAAAGGTAACTCAATTATTACCAGATGTTGATATAGTTAAACAACAGATCGCTGCTGAGAAAACATCATCTGAGATGGAAGAGGTTGGTATGAAAGTATCGCCAGATGTTGAGACTACTGAAAATTCTAATACAGAAAACTCTCCAGACACGGATAATTGTTCTGTGCAGTAAACATATTTCTTACTTCATGGGTGCAACAATGCATCCATGAGGTTTATGATTAAGGATCACTTTTATGACAAAGATAACAATACCTTTAAAGGGATATAAAAATCGTACAGCCGTAGTTAATACGATCGTACATTTTTGTAGTTATTATTGGACAGGTTATGTTAAATACAGTACAAGTAAATATAAAATACATATCTACGTTGAAAACGTTGTAGTTACTAACGAACGTAGACTAGAGTTAGTAGATGAGCTTTTAGGGCTAATAACTAAATATAAAGATGATACATAGAAATATTCCTATGTAGTATTACAAATATATTAAAAGGATATATATGAGTGTTTATTATCAATGTAGATTACGAAACTGTGTATTCGACTTATCCACACAAAATACCTTGGTTAGCGTATTGGAGAAGGCAGATAACGAAAGTAATTCTACTTCATGCAAACTACCAACTAATACTACAGATGAAAGTACAGTAGTGATAGATGGCATAGAAGTTAAGGATAAATATATACTTGTTACAAATAACTTTAAAGAAGGTTTAAAATTTAATATAGACTTAACAGACTTATGTAATGTTAAACTAGACCTATGTTTCGGTACAAAAAACAATGACGATAGTATGTATTCTATGTTACGTATATTATCCCTATTTTATAAACATGGGGATATAATCTGGTATAATGAGTTTGATATACGCACTATAGATATTCGTAAGGCTAAAGGCAAGCCCACTGATATGTTTTCTGAAGTCACTTATCAGAACGATGTAATTGTTGAGATGCAACTATCTAAAATATTAGAAGACTGTGGTTACGTGTTAGAATATGGTGAAGAATATCTAGATTACAAAGAGGTTTTATTACACGACGGTTTAGACTAATGTCTAGTATAGGAGTAATCCTATACTAGAGTGTTCAGTTTCTTTTTTATTTGTTTTGTAAGACGTCTAACTATATTTTTAACACGTGGTTCATAATCAGTAGTGTTTAACCATTCTATATCGACTATACCATTTATTAAATGTTTATCAATTACATGTTGCTCTATAAGACTATATACCTCCATTATATAGTCTTCTTTATACTGCTCCCGTAGCTCTTCCTGCTTTTCTAAATAAGTTTTACTCATATCGTTAACCTTATTAAATAGTATCTGTCTTATTAAACTCGTTTTCATACAACTCTGTTTGAGCTTCTATTTCTAACTTGATAAGTCTTATCTCTTCTGGATTAGTTTCTTTTTCTAATCGTTTATGTAAACGTTTTACTTCAAAGCCAGTCCATCCTTTAAAAGCATTAGCTTGTTTATAAGCTATACTTGTAACCTCAAAACTACCAGACTTGGTGGTTGTTTCATCTTCTATACTAGCTATCATATCTAGATGCTTGTACGGATTCTCAGTTTCTTTAAATATACGGATAAGTTTTATATCCTCTAATCTTTTATTAGCATTAAAGTATGTATAGTCTTCTATACTTTGTTTATTCATACCCATAACTTTGTCACCTATAGTTATCAGGTTAAACTCTAAATCTTTAGCTACAGCCTCTTTAAACATATCATAAACAAGGTCTTCATCCCAATCATCTGGATTCTCCTCTTTAAATTGTTCTATAAGATTCTTGAAGAACGTACAGTGAACTAGTTCATCTCTCTTTATATATTTAATCTGGGTGTTAGTAGCTTTCATTAAACCACGATAAGCTAAATTATGAAAGAAGTTAAAACCAGTGTAAAAATATACGCCCTCTAGGATATAATTAGCGATGAGTAATATCAAAAATGCTCTTTTAGTATCTTTGTCTTTATTCTCCTCATAAATGTTGGCTATATATTCATTACGCTCCCTGAGTACTTTGTTATCACGCCATCTATAGATTAATTTGTTAAAAGCATCTTTATCCATTACATTCTGTAGTGTATAACCGTAACTATAAGCATGTAAATTTTCATCAAATGTTTGTCTATTAATCATTAATAGAGCATCTGCTAATGTAATAAATTTACCTATGTTAGGTAGATTCTTAGTTTGTAAACTATCCATAAAAGTAAGGAATGATAATAAGTCATCATATACCTCGCGCTCACTAATAGATAGTACGTTTTCATAATCAATCTTATCTCGACTCATATTACTAACTGTCTCCGGTATCCAGTTGTTAGAGAAAGAAGTCTTAAATAGTTTAAGATATATAGGTTTACTAATATCAGCAAGATTTATGATACCAGTGGGATTACCGCTGATTAAACGTTTATCACTATCATCACCCTCTGGGTTATATAATTTTTGTTTTGTTAAAGACATTATTTTCCTTTTTTTCTTATTGCTAATTTGCACAATCGCTGCACACTACAGCACTGCTATTATAATACACGCCCTTTAGACGACCTTCTTTGAAACCATTTAGGAATGCTTCTGATAGTTTAAATATATCAGTTGTTTCAATATCTATGTTAATCTCCATACTTATACCAGTATCTATAAAGTCTTGCAAGTGCTTAGTAAATGTAACAATATCAACTGGGTCATATTGATATCTTGTTTTATAAAACCAATAACGTTCATTTAGAAATACTGCTGAAACTGGTATTATTTCATCTTTAGTTTCTTCATAGTTAAACTTACCGAATACAGGCAAGTAACTAGCACCAACACCCATTAATAAACCGGTACTTGTATTAGGTGCTGTAGCCATAAGATAAAAGTTAGCTATACCATGTGTTAGTATATCCTGTCTTAATTCTTCCCAATCGTAATTGTTACCAGTCCATTTCGATATATTGTTAAGTTCAGTTGTTGTTTTACCAATCAGCCTATCGTAATTTTCTTTCTTAAATAATGGATAACTACCTTCTTTCTTAGCTAACTCGATACTAGCCCTATAAGAATAATAAGTTAATTTCTCTTGTAATTTAGTACCAAGTTTTCTACCGGACTCAGTATCATATAGTTCTCTGTAGTATGCCATATAATCAGGGAAACCTATAGTACCTATACCTATGTTCTGTAGTAACTTGGCGGTTGTAGCTCCCTCTAATGTTGGGTTAGTGCCAAGTCTAATACTGCGAGTTAACATATTAACGGCATCACTACATACTTGTGCAATATACTCATCATCTTTCTCTATAAGCTCTCTAACATTAATACTAATCAGATTGCAACTATGCGATAGCCCATCTGTATGAGTCGTTGTACGCTTACCATTGGTAATAACATCTGTCCAGTTACGAGCAGGTCTGACTATACTGAAACTCTCTATACACAGATTGGTACAATTTGTTACCGCATAATCTTTATCATCATATTTTAAATAGTTGCTAATGTTTATATTATCTTTATGTGTTATGTAGAAACCGCCTATTTCTAACCAAGCAGTTAATATCTTTAGCCACAGATCAAAAGCGTTAACTTTCTTGTGGTTCTTCATTTTACCCATGCGGCAAAGTTCATTAGCTAAATCTAAGGCTCTATAAAGCTTATCATCTATAAGTGTTTGTATTACAATACCAGTTATCTGTTTAAATTCATGATGGTCGAATAAATAGACATCTTCATCGGCTTCAACCTTTTCTACGAAATATTTATCTATAACAGCCTGTGGAAATATATTAAAACATTTACCACGTAAATCACCAGATGTTTCTAATCGCATATCTAAGAATGAATATATATCTTTTTGCCACCAATCATCTGCTAATGTAATAGCCGCCGCTCTTGAACCAGCTTGGTCAACACTCTCTGCTATATCATCAACTATTTTATGCCACTTCACTTTATCATTAGCCTTCTTAACCTTTTTATGCTTAGCACCACTGACACTCATATAGCCAACGTACCATCCGATACCACCACCTTCCTTACTGATAATACTCATATCTGTCCAAGATTTCATTAGACCTACTAATGAATTTATATTAGTACCTATATAACAAGAACCAACGTTACCATTCGGCTTTCTTAAGTTATTTAAGAATGGTGTGCCGAGACTCAGTTCACCTCTAGCAAATCTACCGTAGTATCTAAGAAATTCTTCTTTAGTATCTGCTAATAATAATGAGTTTACTATATAAATCAGGAATGGGTACTCTAGCAGTTCGTTGTTACTATCCTTGATTATATATTTACTTTTGAAACTACGAGCAGTGGATGTCACACAATTAAAATCTAGGTTATCTGGACCATGATTGGTGATAACCCCAATATCTATATCAGATGTTACAACATTAAAGGCAGCTATCTTATCTAATACCTCTGGTTTATAATATCCGGAATCAACCATAAACTTTATATGATTGATCCAATCATCCGTATTAAAATTGACACGTTTAAATACTTCACCGTATATTTCCCACATACCGACGCGACCAGCTACTTTAATCCAATCGGGTTTCTCAGCACTAGCTTCTTTCTCAGCAGTCTTGATAAGTATATTTTGTAAATCCGTTGTTTTAATATCATTAACGAAATTAACTCTTACCTTATTTTCAAACTCTAAAGGAGTTATACTTGTACCTTTAACACCAAATGTTATTTGTTTTTTAATCTTACTATCATCACGTAGTTCACGCTTACCATTTCGTTTTATCACATACATTCTAAACCTTTTTTATACCATTATTTTCTACTATAAAATACTGTAGATTTCAAATTAGATGTTAGTTTATAAAATCTATAACTAAGTAAACTTTCATATTCATTGAACACATAAAAGGAGTGTCGTATGAAACAACGTGATGAGGTAAAGAATATCTTTACTATGGAAACGAAACGTAGATTAACTGGTCTACTTATCGTAGTATTGTTTGTGGTGTATTATTTAGCTACTGACCCGGATACTAAAATATTTCAGGATTTACCATTTGGTTCTGGTTTAATATTAACGCTTAATATTTTTGTAATCAGCCTTATGTCGATAATCATGATGGAAGTATTACCGGATTTTATTGTAGATGGTATATACGGTAGGGAGAGATCGTTACGCGATAGGGCGTGTGAAACAAGTCAGGGAGCCAGTTCTGTAATGATAGCTAAGAGTATTCGTCTACTAGGATACAGTTTTATAATTGCCGCATCTATCATTTCTTATAATATGGGATAACTATGTCTCTAGTTATAAACACAAATGTTTCTCTATCTGTAAGTGATATACTGTACGATTACAAAAGTCCTACTATAGAAAATCTATTGGATAAACTTTATTACTCGATACAGTTAGATGAAACAAAAGTTGATAAAATACTAGAGTCGTTTATGTCTAAGAATCCTCTAAATATAGGGGATTCTTTAGACATGAGTTTTAAAACTAATCTTGATATTCTGAGAAGTATACCCATAACTATTAAAGTTAATGTAGTCGCTGGTAATGTTTACCTTTTCCTAAATAAAGAAGTTATTGAGATACAGCCTGATTTATATGAACGGTGTATCAATAACACTAATAGTAGCCAAGTGTTATATACCGATGACAATCCTGATTATAAATACTTTAGTGGTGAATGTATTAGTAATAAGTGTTATATATTACATACTAGGTTATTTTATCTTTATAAGATGGGTATTGAGTATAAGTATCTAAAAGATATCGTCCCTGACGAAATACAACAACTTAGATATTTACATATAGAAGTACCTACTATCTATGTCAAGACCATGTTAGAACATATAAGTGGGTATGACGACTACTTTACTAATAAGTTTACGTTTAAGAACATATGGATAGATGAACAGTTCTTACATGACTTATTTAATAAACCCATGAATAGTATTAAACATAGTCATGTACGTGATATGGTATGGAAAGTACGTAAGGAATGTAAACGTATAAGGTTAACCAATTATAAACAGGTCTCTATGTGTTATAGTAACATTCGTAACATTATAGATAATGAATTCACAGATGTAAAATTGGATGATTTAAAAGAAGATTTCCCAATTCTTAATAGGATGGAAGATTTTTCAGATGTTGAAATAACTAGGTTAACTATAGTTGGACTTAAAGATAAACTACAGTTCACTGAAATATTTGAATATCCACTACTGAATAATATAATAAACAAACTTAAACATGAACTATAGTAGACTCGAGTCTACTATAGTTTAAATAAAAAATCTTAATATATACAACAGTCCCCGTTCTATAATATCGTCGGGAGTCTTCATAACACTAGCGTTTTTGTCTAATTGCGCAATACTATCATTGACATCTATTACTTCAAGTTTAGTAGGGACCTTAGTTTTCACTTTCGCCTTTACCTTGTCATTGGTAATTGGTTTATTAAGCTCACTATATTTTATAAACCACTCACGATACTTAGGACCACGGATTAAAATAATCTTCTTAGAGTGGTCACGGTTTATGTCCCAAGCCGATCTATTGCCATATAACTTACGCTTAGCCCTAGCCGATTTTACGAGTTCTATATTACCGAACCATTTAGTAGCGTCACAGTCCTTACGCAAACCACATTCTTTCCGTTCTCTTAATAAGTATTTTAGACCACCGTTGTACATAGAGTTAGCTAATGCTATTTTTGTTTCTTCCGGTAAATCTTTCTTAAAATATAAATAGTTATCACGCCATAATAAAACCATAGCACGTATCTGTAATTCTGGTTTCTTCTTAATATTATCCCAATTTAATTCTTTTAATTCTTTAGGATATTTCTTCTTAAGATGTCTGAGTGTATCAAACCTAATACTACCATTCTTTTTCCAAGCTCTGGTTATCTGTCCAAAACCTACACCTTGTTCTCTATCTGTTTTTAATTCAGATATAGGACTCCAGCATCTACGTGCCCAGTAACCCTTACCTTTTAAAGCTACACAGCTTTCTTGTTCAATAAGACTACCTATGTAATAGGGTTCTTTAAACTCTGGTAAATACAGGTTCATCTCTGTTAAAACCAATGGTAAATATACCTTGGCTCTCTCTGGTATATATGTCTCTATAATAGATGCATATAATGCAATTGTCATAATTAATAACAAAGCGATCTTCTTCATATTACTATCCTTATTTATAATATCAAATTAAATCTAAATTATTGTACTTGTATATTATTAAAATGTAAATATAATTGTTAAGTATCCTAGATGATACCTCTAACACAATAAAGGATTATATTATGCTAAACGAAGTAAAACAAGACGCAACCATCGTAGGTAGAGTTGATCATCAAGACACAGTTAATAAACTTAGAACTTGTCCGAATATGTTAAACATGCCACGATGTACAACTACATTTAATCGTATGGGAAAATTATCGAGGCGACAAGACCCTATTGTACAAACTGTAGAATTAGTTTTACAGTCTAATGGAGATAGAGATATTACTTTTTCAGTTGATTTAAATTCCTTCAATATTGCATATAGAGAGATGCTAGAGACAAGTTACAAATGTATAGTTTTCTCGCGTTATGATGAGCCAGTTCTGTCGAATGAAGCATATACACATATGGTTTCCTTTTTGACACATGATAATATTCTAAGACAAGTTAACAACTTGTATGTAACGGTGTTGAGTGTTTCACCACGTAGTAGTGTCCGAGAACCTGTACTACGTGCAGTACCAGGACTTACGCATCGTATAAATGAACCTATTCCACAACATCCTGATGACGTAAAAACAATAGCATCAAGTCGCTATCTTAGAAACTCATCATCGCCTTTACATATGGACCCATTAACCGGTTATAGGTCACCCTCTGTGGATATAGACACTTTTACAGGTATGCACGACTTAGCTTTAATGACTGAAGTATACAGGGATTCAAATGGTGAGATACTACATAACAATGACGTAGAGTCTATAGCGGTTATTGCAAATTATCCTATTAAAACATTTATAACGGATATAATACCAAATGTTGCTTTAATGTTCGATCACATTCATACTACTGCTGGTCCATTAAATGCTACTGGAGGACTATCAACATTGGCGTATCTATACCATACATTAAGGTTATCCGATACAGATGCACTGACAGTACGAGCACTACACGATATCAAACATCGTTATCACCGTAAAAGTAAAATGATCATAGAGGCGTTATATACTATGGAATTTCTATATAAACATTCCATGGTCACGTATGATATGGATGAACTTTATGAGTTTATTACTAATAAAAAGGACTAAAGTAGATAAGTAGGGTTACTCCTACTTATCCATACTTATTTTTTTTCTTTTAAAATAATCTTATTACTATAGATATTACTAGATAATATATAATCCTCATTATTAAGTATAACTAATGTTTTATATTCTACAAGTTTGTCGTACACAGTCACCATTAATATAACCTTAGGATTTAAAGTTTCAAAACGTTTCATGGTGTTTCTATTTGGTAGATCCAGTTTAGTACGTACACGTATGGTTAAGGCTCGTATGTTTGGATTTTTATGTCTGTAGGGTACCTTAACAATATATTTGTCATTTATTATATCTGGTTTTATAATAACTTTACTCTTACTATTTTTGGTATATATTAAGTCGGTTATATCAAACGTTTCTACGTTGGGCATTAATTTATCAGTTTGGTATTCCCTTAATACTGTGTCTAGTTGTAAACACTTATCCATAACAATACTACTGAGTCCCGCTGGATACATTACTTTGGCTAAGACTAAACCAGTGATTGTTTTTATAACTGTAAATTCATCACCACTAACTATAAGGAAATCTTTACCGTATCGTAAGTAGTCTCTTAATAAATTTTTATTGGTAAGTATATCTAAAAATATTAAGTATGGGTAAAAAGTGTTATCTAGTTTACTACGAATTATCTTTATGATATCAAATAGTATTGTGGGTTGTTCATTTAGTTTACAAACCGTATAAGTTATATTAGTAATCTTCTTACCGATGTCACTAGGATCTTTGTAGTTAATACCATATATAACATTGTCTGTTAAACTAGTATCTGGATAGAAATTGAATACCTGTTTAAAGAACAACTTATCCAGATTTAAATTAGGTACTTTCCAATAATCTTTTGTATCTACCATAACATGCTGTATAACTGTATCCGTTTTATTGTTACGATTAAGCATAACTCCCAATGTTGCCAACATATCGGCTTTGTTGTTACCTAAATTATCTTCGTGTGCTGGAACCTTACCAATGTTTATTTTATACGCTTTACCGACTACATTTATTAACTCTCTTAGTTCTTCTAGGTGTTCTAAGTTAACATTAACATCCAGTAAATCAAGTCTATCAGTTAGTATCTTTTTGATGAACCCTAATACATAAGTACTATCCGTTAATATGGTTAGTTCACTACATTCTATATCGTCTGACTCTAAAAGTGATAGTTTATCTAAAGCCATAATAATGGCATCTAACTCAGCCGTATTATTAGTAAATGAATTATCTCTATGTCCGTATAACTCTACCACTTTGTTTAACATCATCGGTATGATCATTTTATTTTCATTATTATCCTCTGGAAATAGGTGTAATAAACGTAATTCATTGTTGATTAAATTATCCGTCTTTATGTTCACCTTATTTATATAACCGTTGTTAGTAACCGCATATTTACTTAGAATAGCCACCGGCTTTTTATGCTCTATAGCCATATACATGTGAACCCCATAGCCAGTTTTCCCAGGGTTAGGTCTAGCACCACCATCACAATATATTACAATTTTACCTTTAACCACTTTATCAACCTTATATTTTATTAATCACATAATGTGATAAGTAATTAAAAAGGATTGATATGGACTATATAGTACCCCCTATAAATTTAACCGGTACATTTAAACTAAAAGAACCACTGGCTAGTCTTATAAACGAAAAGGTACTTTATACAGTAGATGGTATAAAGTCAATAACATCATTAATAGATGATGAAATAGATGTAGAGAAATTTATTTATAAGGAACAGGGATTAAGTTCTGAAGAGTATAAAGAACATCTTATGAGTAAAGTACCTATAGTAACATTAAAATCGGAAGGTAACTCTTTATTTAACATACCGGCAATATACTTTACATATATACCACAAATAACTGGTAAGATGTTTAAGAATAAAGCTATGATAGTTAATCTAGGTTATATACCAAATGATATTGATTTAGACTTTGTAACAACCGAGATATATGATTTAGTACTTAATCTATCTGGTATAAAATCTGATATATCTATAGAGGATGTTTCAGGTAATTTTATAATAAGTTATGAAGAGTTTGATACATTTGAAGCCGAACGTCGTAGTAATCTTAAATCGAATACTACCTGTAGATTTTTACTTAAGAACGCTATGACAGATATCGCTACATATAAACTAAAACTTGGTGAATTAGTTAAATCTCTAAAATAACACACTAGGATACCCTAGTGTGTTATGTAGTCTCTACTCTTTTATTCCCATATATTATTAAGATGTAAACATAATAATATAAAGGAATAAAAATGTTACATTCTACAGGAGGAGGAGGTACTATGGTTAGTAAACGTGATTTATATAATCCGTATATACGACGACGAAATGGTGGCGTAGTAGGTTTTACCCAATACGATTCACCGTATATTATAAGTGACGTAAGTCCGGTCGATACCCCAGGAGTATTTGAGGTAACAATGACTGTGGATAAAAAGTCTGATAAAGAGACTTACTCTTTAGAACAAGTTGACGATAGATTTACCGTACCAGAACGTATATTCGGTAATCTCAATTATTATATAGAATATTACTGGAGGGCGTTTAAACGTCATAATTTTAAGTCTGGTGTTTTATTAACTGGTCAAAAAGGTGCTGGTAAATCAGAAACGGCTAAGGTGCTGTGTAATCGTTTAATAGATAGTGGGTTACGTGCAGTAATGTTGACTAATGTTTCGTACAGTGCAGAGTTGATTAAGTTCCTAGATGGGTTAGATAACGTAGTGTTCTTCTTCGATGAGTTCAGTAAGATTTTTCCTCAGTGGGTACAGGGTAAAATGTTAACATTACTGAATAATGGTCTTGGTAAAACTAGAACTGTTATTATAACAGAAAACGAGAAGATGTCTATATCTAACTACATACGTAATAGACCAGGACGGATTAGATATAGTAAACATTTTGATAAGTTACATATCAGTACTGTAAATGAATACATAGAATATATGCGTGTTACTGATAAAGAGTTCATAGAAGCCTTCTTAAAACTTTATAAGAAAATGACTGGTTTTGCTTTTGACCACTTACAGAGTATAGTAACCGAACATCTTGACGAACCAGATGTAAAGTTTAAGGAGCTAATAGATATATTAAACCTTGATGAGTTTACCCCAGATAAAGTGTTCAAACTTAAAGAGATCAAATATATAGGTAAAGATAAGGAGTTACTTAAAGATAAGGAAATAGTTGTTGATGAGTGCTTCTTTAATCCTAGTAGATATGATATTAACATGTTGGACAAAAATATGGATATAACGCTAGTAGTGAAAACTAAATCAACTATACCTGAGCAACAAAATGAAAGGGCTGATGCATTAGTAAATGTAACTATTAATAAGAAATTTATTCATATACTAATGGATAGTGAAGTTGAATTTAGAACGGATACATTCTCTATAATATTTGATATAGCAGAAGAAGACGTTGTTAAAGATACCAAAACTAATATTACTACTAATATTGGTAACAGACCCGGAACAGGTTTTAAATTTAACTAGAAAGGGATACAAATGGCCTTAGTACAAAGTTTTATAAATCTAGATGATCTATATATGCAAACAGACAGACGAGTTATCTTAAATGATTTACGGATTACACAGGATAACCTTAAAGACTTAATCTATACTACAACTGGCGAAAACATAAGTATGATTCCACAATGTGAATGTGGATTTTATACAAGTGGTTTTAGACTTAATAAGATATGCCCTAAATGTCATACGTCAGTTATACGTCCATTCGATAATATGCAACCATTATTATGGGTTAAAAAATTCAGAGATGACTTACCATGGATAAATCCCAAATTCTGGAAAATGTTATCTATGATAATAAGTATTAAGGTAGACGGTTTACGTTATCTAGCGGATACATCATACAACCCACCTAAGTTGCCTTTAATATTACCAATGCTGGCAGAGGTAATAGGTGGTCGTTCTTATGTTAACGTCGTTAATAAGATAGAGCTTATTATAACATTTCTTAAGAACAACAGTAGTTACAAGACACTAGTTAAAAGGATTAAGTTAAATATTATACACACTCTGTATAAAAAGAAGAAACACATACTAACTTTCGATACATTACCGTTGATTAACAAGAAGTTATTTATTAGTGAGAAATCTAAAGATGGTAGTTATGATACTATGTTATTAGCTGATATTATTGATCTAGCTCTATTAATAATAACGACTGCTAATGATGTGGATCAATCGGATAAACGATTACAGAATAGTACTGCTAAGATTATCTCTAAAAGTGCTACATTATTCGCAGGTTACATGAAAGACTTAGTTTCACGAAAAGGTGGTTTAGCTAGAAAGAACATATACGGTGGTAGAGCACACTTTACCTTTAGAGCCGTTATAAGTTCATTAGATCCAATGTATGACTATGATACATTACATGTACCATATATCGTTGGTATCAGTAGTTTTAGACCCCACCTTATTAACAAGTTATTGGCTAAGGGTTTAACACAGAAGAAAGCTAGTGCCAAAATATTCCGTGGTGCGAAAGTATTCGATCAAGAGTTATATGATATAATGTGCGAGTTGATTGACGAGGCTCCTGATAAGGGTATACCTGTATTCTTTAATAGAAATCCGAGTCTTGGCTTGGGTAGTATAGGTAGATTCTTCATAACTAAGTTTCATGAAAATGTTCGTGACGAAACAATACATATGAGTAAACTGGTAGTTACAGCATTCAATGCCGATTTCGATGGTGACCAGATGAATGTTACGATAATCTTAGATAACTATTTAGCTAAACTGGCAGAACATTTTGCACCACATTATAACGCACCAACGATAGGTGCCGTTTACGAAATAGGTGGTAATGTTAATTTACCTAAAACACAAGCAATTATACTTTCTAACTACTTATTTAAAGAGGAAGAGGAAGATGAGAAATGTGCGATATATGATATGTTAACAAATATAGATTTAAACCTAGCCACTAACAAATTATAGAAAGGAGAGGAAATGAGTTTAGGGAGTATACTATTAACAATATATCTTACGTTATTTTATCTGATGTTAACGGTCAACTTTGTATATGATGAATGTAAGGTAGACCCAACATGTAAAGGATTTTATGCTAAGGTTATAGATATTATTAAATTTGATTATGGTATATATAGACTTATACTTTTTATACCATTTATCATGTTGTTTCTTGGTTACAACATTATCATGGGTATACTGGAACTGTTTCTAGTACTTAATTTAATAAAGATTGTATTAAAGGAGGTATTGTAAAATTAGATGTTTTTTAACATAGTCACTAATCACAGTTGTAGAAATAGAGTCACTGTAGGATACAAGATTATATATTGTATGTGTTATCTTACAGGTGTAGGGGTTAACGATAATCCCACTGTACAATTGACCAGTATTACTGGTCTTTTAAAGTTGGTTAAATCCCTGACAGTACAAAGAACGAAAGAAATTATAGGAGATAATAGAAAATGATACATTTATTGGCAGGTTTATTAATAACTTATTATGTTATAATGTTTGTAAAACACGGTAATGATAAAGACGGTAATGATAAAAGTTGTGCTAATGACGTTGCGTGTTATCTAATAGACATAGTAACTTTGGAGTATGGTAATATTACACTAATGTTACATATACCATTATTAATAGTATTGTTAGTTTTTTTAGCTATATATACTATTGTTATGTTTAAGTTAGATACGTTAGCAACTGTACGTAATGCTATTATAAGGTATTATGATAATTATAAATATTTAACTAGTAATATGTTTGTAGAGATAGACAAACCGTCAGACGGTAGGCATATAGTTATAGATAAGATTAATCCATTTCTTAATAAAGTGGAGTATCACTACGGTACTTTCGGTTATAGTCATAGTGTAATTTTTAGTAGTACTATAAACGATATGGTCGAATACATATTAATCTATAAAGAAATTAGAAAAGAATTGGAAAAACGCGAGAAAATCTTACAACTTATAAGAGACATCACGGATGTAAGTATAAAATTTATACCAATAATAAGGAAAGTAGTATGAAAAGACGTTTTTTTATGTCACTGTGTGTGGCATCGTTATTAGGTGCTAGAGAATTAACTTTCACTCCGCCTAAGGAAGCTGTTAGCAATTATGCATCAGACAAGTTTAATAGTGAACTGGAAACACTCATAGCCAAATATAACTATAAGGATAATACAGCTATAGAATTTTATGAGGCGGTTACAACACTTATAGAAGAGGATAGAAACTATGGTCGTGATTATGTTAGTTATGGTTATAAGGTACTTAATGAAATAACTACAATGTACCCAGAAACGTTCGAGACGTATGACAAATATAACGCACTATTAGTGGAACTTGGTGAAATAACGGATACCGTTACATTAATTAAGAAACGTATTGAATGTCAACATTACATAGAATACCTGAGTAATAAGGACAATCCTTTTAAAGCGTCTGAAGAGTTAATACAACGCATTAATCGTACACTGACAGAACTTAAGTTCTATATAAATAGTAATTACGGTATGTACTTACCTAAAACGAGTAACTACAAGCTTACTGTAACCAAATTGGATTAAACACCTATAGTACACTATCAGTGTACTATAGTATAAAGTTCTATCCTTTTTTATTTTATTATCATAACTTCGTTAAATGTACCATCATAATTTACATTATCATTATTAAGTACATTCACATCCGTATTGTTAGCAAATCTCAGAAATATTTCAGCATAGTGACTTACCAAGAATATTTGACTAAAGTATTCTTTACTAAGTTTCTCTATATAGTTATAGCTATTTATTCTATGTGTACTATCCATAGTGCTACTAAACTCATCCAATATTAGTGGGTACTCTAACATATCCAATAATTCCATGACACTTATCTTAAACGCTAGATCAATTATCTCTCTCATAGAGCTACTACCCTTTAACACATCCGGTATAGATTTAATGTTATTAATCATAACTGGAAATCTAAAGGTTAAATCGTTCTCACTTACATCACATGGTAATATATTAATTTCATGTTCCCATACTTTGTTAATTATAAAGTTCATCTTATCTAGTACGATATTGATAGTGTTAGTAATAGTACTACCAATCAGACCTTTACTTGGCGATAGGTATTCCTCTATTTTTTTATTAACTTCTAACTCCGTTTTATATGTTTCCAATTCGGACTGAAGAGTTTCGTAGTGTTCTTTTACATTATTATATGTAGTAAGTTTCTCTTCTATGGTATAGATTTCATCTTTAGCTAATCGTATAATGTTATTAAGATAGGTATTGTAGTTGTCCTGTAGTAACTCACATTTATATGTTTGCCTATCCCTAAGTAACACGTCAATCTTCTTTCTATATATATCAATAGTATTAAAGGCTAACAGTAACCGCTTATATCTATGTAGTTTTGTTGTAAGATTGTTAATATCGGTAATCTTAGCAATGCGTTCTGTTAATAAGGAGTCTTTATCCTTTTTAATCGTTTCTATTTTATTTATAGATAAACTCTTAATTAATTCTAGTTTGTTAGTTAACTCTTTATATTCACGTTCTAAAGAATCCAGTATCTTCACATCAGGTAGAGACATATAAAAGTTGTTTATAATATTGGAAAGATTTGATATATCAGATAATCTTGGTTTAAGATACTTATATACAGGCGGTACGTTATTTAATATTAAAACTATTTTATCCTCTATAATAAGTTTATTGGCTAACTTAATATAATGTTCATGTTTTAACTTATACTCAGTTTCTAATACTTTAAAGTCGTTATTAAGGCTACCTAATTTAGTAGATAATTGTTTAAGTCTGACGACATCATAGTTAGGTTTAAATATGTTACTGCATTTAGGACAAGTTACATCGTCCTGTTCTTCGTGATGTCTTAATATGTTAACTTCTTTATCAAGATGTTTTATGTCTAAGGTTAAACTACTCATCTTTAGACTGATACGTTCTGTATCGTTCTTTAACTTATTGAGTACGGAAGCAGTACCAGTGATATCTTTGTACTCGTATAACTCATCTATCAGTGTTTGCAGATTATCATAATTATTATTAAATATAGTTACAAGATTATTTAACATATTGATATTATCAACTTCCAAGAATTTAAAATTCCCTACTACACTTTGTACCTCCTTTAATCTGGCTTCTAAAGTGGTACTATTATAGCTATCGTCTACTTTAAACGAATCTAAGTCTTTTAACTTTTTATCTATAAGATGTAATTCCTCATTACGATATTTTATATCTGATTCTATATCGTGTATAAGTTTGTTTGTATCTTTATATGTTAAATTGTATTTACCAACTTTAGTAATAAGATTACCCAACTTGGATGTTAAAACCATTAGCGTGTTTATGTCAGGTTTATCTAAACCTAAATGATTAATCTTTAAGTTAAGACACTCATCTATTAGTTGTTGATACATGGTCCTGTCATACTCAAGATGTTTTAAATCATCCTGCTTAATAGATTTAAATATACTCTCATCATGTAACATCTTGGATTGTGTCAACTTTATATAAGATGTTAAATCACGTATCTTAACTTTACACTTATTGTATACAGAAAGAGCATATGTGTAATCAACGGTTGATATAATTTCAGTAAACCATTTCTTTCGTTCCGAGGTGGACATTGTTGTAAAGGTTGTAGTGGATAGGAGTAATTCATTAATATTTTTAATAAGTCCGAAATGCTCCTCTATTAACATTTTCTGTATTTTTTTAAGACCGCCTCCATTTAAATCTTTATCATTAATTTTAAAGCTATGTTTATTAGTATTTCTAATATATCCTATAGTATACATTTTATTATTATGTTCATACGTAGCTGACATATATCCGTCTGTGTCATAATCATTTATCTTATCCTCTACATTAGGTATTATCTCTTTTAATAGTGATGATTTACCAGAACCATTAGAGGCTAATAATATCTGCATTGGTTTATCTGGGCTATATTCCAAATATGTTATACCTGTTACGTACAGTCTTGTATAGTTTTTAAGTTTAATAGTTAATAATTTCATTAGTCTTCCTTATTATTTAGCAACTAATTATTCAGGTTTAATAAATCTCTAGTTACACATTGTTAATGGTATCATAGTTTCAACGATACCTTTTTTTTCTTTGTCCGAGTTATTATGATATTAACATAAAAGGATATACAATGGCAAAACCTATAGAGGAATATTTACTTAATGACAATAGAAGACATTTCTTTTTAATGTCGATAATAGACACACTACAAAATGACGATATCAAAGATGATAAAAAGGAAGTATACAGAAATATACTTACAGTACAACGTGAGTTAAAGTACCTTTCTAAACATTTGAATCAGTTACTCGATGTTATATATAAGAAGTTACAAGATAACTCATCTATAAATAAGAAATACAAGGATCGGTTAATCCGCACTAGACAGGTAATAGGTTTAGAACTTAGTATGTTAGATAGTATTATTTGTTTTAATAAAATAAAAGTACAGGATTATATTAGATATAAACACAATGAGTTGTCGACATTAACTTTAACTGAAAGTTTTGCAGGTTATAAAACAATGTTGCAGACTGAGAAAATTTTACATAATACCAACTATAACTTAATAGGTATCTAAATCATGGAAGATTCAACTATAGACATAAGTAAACTACGTCGATACTCATTAGGGTTGGTTGTTGAAGATAATAATGACAATCTGACCGAAATAAAGGTTTACCCTGTAGAGAAATTATATACGGATGGTAAGGATCTACTTAAGGAGGATACCAGAGAAAGTACAGTTACCAAGAAAACTATTGTAACAGGGACGGATGCAACAGAAGCTGTTTTTGAAGATGCTAAAGAGATAATAGCTGTAGATAAAACCAATTACTTACTATGTAACTGGTTAGGTAGTAAACAGTCAAATAGGTTAACACCACCCAATGTCGGTAAAGGTGAGCGAGTTATTATTTATAGATTCAGTAATAGTGATGCTTTTTATTGGGAAACCGAAGAGACTGATTTAAAACTTCGTAAAAAAGAACACGTAGTATATAGTTATAGTGCTAAGGATACCTTGGATGAGGAAGAGGACAAACTAGACGATAGATATACGTTCACAATAAGTCCTAAGACAGGTATTATAGAATTACATACTACTGATAAGTATGGCGAGTTTACGAGTTATGACATTACACTAGATACTAAGGGTGGTCGTATATCTATAAAAGATGGTATGGGTAACAATATAACTCTGGATAGTAGTGTTGGTAGTCTAACTACTGTCACGTTATTATCGGTTAATATCGTATCACCAACAACTAATATAACCTCTGCTGTAGTAAATATTATATCTGATGTATGTAACATTAACCCATGAGTTTTACACATGAACAAGTACCTATAAAAATAGGTGAGATTAAAACAAAAGGATTATTAATTAACGAAGCAGATGGTTGTAAAAGTAATAATCCTTGGGAATGTCATTATTTTAGATTAACTGTTGACTTTACTAATGATGATGAGGATGATTATCCATTTTGTGAACATCTTAGGTGGTATCTAAAGGGAGACATACCGTTAGGTATAAGTATTGATGGGGTTACTGGGGTGATTTCTGGTACTATAAAACCACTAACAAAAGAACAACCCACTGTAAATGATTTTTACCCATTAGAAAAGATGAAATTAGACGGCAGTAACTATATGAGTACCGGTAGGTATAAAGAAGCAACACACACGTTTTCTTTTACAATTTATAGAGATTATTGTTTTAATATCGTTGATACTCTAACAAAGGACTTGTTGGTTACTAATGACGGTATGTATGAGAATGTTAACGGTACGATTACACTGAATGCGGATAAAACGATACTACTAGATAATAGTGATTCTGTTATTGAAA
>Ga0256842_1000022_pt1 | contig 119993 bp, 122 predicted proteins | sample 4559240metaG_FD_185973 | JGI IMG/M metagenome (GOLD analysis project Ga0256842, IMG submission 185973) | Hydrothermal vent microbial communities from Guaymas Basin, Mexico - 4559-240 | ecosystem: Environmental > Aquatic > Marine > Hydrothermal vents | place: Mexico: Guaymas Basin | collected... | reverse complement strand
GGTAACTTTCCCAACTTTTCTAAAACTTCTTCTGTGTTTATTAGGTCTTTTATTTCTATTTTCATATCTAATGTTTAACCATAATTTCGCTTAGATAACCTTTAAAATTGTATGAAAATGACCTATATTGGATATATTTCCTAACCCAATAATTACAACAGTTACTCCTGCATTACTTTTTGCATTATTTTTCCATTTAAAAGATTGATGAGCAAAACATATCTCTAAATCATTTTTTAAAACCCTTGTCCAAGTTAAAGCGACTTGTTCCCCTTGACTAATGGAATTAGTTGAGACAAAAGCATATTTTGCATTTATATTTCGAATATAATTTGCACCGAGAAAAAACCAACAAGCCACATAATCCAAACTTTTATAATCTTTTATAAAAACAGCTTTCATATCTTCTTTTTGCTCTTTATTTTGATTTCGAGAACCTAAAAAAGGAGGATTCCCAACAATATAAATCTCATCCCCCTCAACCTTAGGACAAACCACCTCCCAATCCAACCGTGTAGCATTCCCGTGAACAATATTCCCACCACTTCTTAATGGTAATGATGGAGCTGTTTGACCAAATTCTTGAAAAAATTTTATATTCATTTGATGTTCTGTTAGCCAAAGGGAAAGTATTGCTACTTCGTGAGCAAAATCATCAAGTTCTATTCCATAAAATTGTGTTAGTTCAATAGAAGATGATAGTGATAAGAAAATTAACTGTTCACGTTTTCGTTTACTTTCAAATAATTCACCTTGCTTCATATTGGAAAATTTATTTATTTGTTGTAAAACAATTATTTCTAACTTTCTAAGCTCTTTATATGCAATAATCAAAAAGTTACCACTCCCACAAGCTGGGTCAAATATTTTTAGGTTTGCAATTCTGTTAATAAGCTCTTGAAGTTTTTTCTTATTTGTTTTCACTTTCTCAAACTCTTCATAAAGTTCATCTAAAAAAAGTGGTTGCATCACTTTCATAATATTTGGTACAGACGTATAGTGCATACCCATATCGCCACGATGCTCTGGCGTAACAACTGCTTGTATCATAGAACCAAATATATCGGGATTTATATCTGCCCAATCTAACTCGCCTATCTCTATCATTATATTTCTTGATTTTCTTGTGAAATTTGGGATAGGATGATTATCTCGGAAGAGTCCACCATTTACATAGGGAAAAGCTTTGATATATTCGGGGATATTCTCTGCTCTCTCTTGATAAGAGGTGTTAAACATAATGAAAACTCTTTGAAGATATTCAGTTAAATCCGTTCCATCTTCTTGAGTATGTGCAGAGATAGATTGAGTGAAAAGATTATCACTAAAGATATTTGAATCCTCTGCAAAATAACAGAAAAGAAGACGTGTTAAAAATACATTTAAAGCGTGAACATCTTCCTTTGAAGTTGTAGGATTTTCTCTTAATATCTCATCATAAAGCTTTGCTAATCTATTAGACGCTTTGACATCAGCAGGATTTTCATCGTGAATAGTGGTTTTTTCCATTCCAGCTAAAGGTAAAAAGAAATCATAATGCTTGACTAACTCTTCAAAATTTATATCTAAACTATCGGTAGTTTTTGTATCATAAGCAAGAAATGTTTTATAATCGGTCACGATGATAAATCTAGGTTTCTGTTTTGAGGTGTTAAATTCTATTTTTAAAGTTTCAATAGTTCCGTAAAGATGAAGAGAACTCTCTTTAAAAAATAGTTTTTTTCTATGAGTAAGCTCCCCTTTTGTTTTCATTTGATTTAAGTCACCCTTTTTAAGTCGCGCAATAGTCGATTTAGGTTCACCATAGGCTAAAAGGAAGTCAAATATAAAGCTCTCTTTTGAAAAGTCTTCAAGTAGTTTTGTTATATTTTTTTCTATCTGTATTATTGTCATATTCTCTATCCAAAATAAGTCAAAGTAGTATTCCCAAACTTCTTAGATTTCATTTTACTAAAATCTTTAATATTCTCAGGAAGTTCCAGACCTGTCATGTGTTCAATAAGAATTAATTTTACATTATCTCTAGGCAATGAAGCTATTAAGTGAATCATCTTATCATAAATATCTTCCATACCTTCTCTAATACTAAATGGAGGGTCTATATAAAAATAAGCTTCTTCATCATTTTTTACTAAAGTTTTTATTACCGATTTTATATTTGTAAAACTATCTCCTGCATATACTGTACATAAACTAGGGTCAGTTAAAGAGATGTTCTTTTTCAAAATTTTAAGTGCATCTCTATCTTTTTCCATAAATATAAGCGATGAAGCTCCACGACTCAGTGCTTCAAGTCCAATAGACCCACTTCCAGAAAATACTTCAACAAAAGTAGCATCTATAATTTCAAACTGCACAGTATTGAAAAAAGATTCTAATACTATTGTTTTTGAACTTCTTGTGCTATTTTTAGAGGGAAGTTTCAAAGTTGTTCCCCTAAATTTTCCAGATATAATTTTTTTAGTCAATGGTTTATTTTTCATAAAATGCCTTTACTGTATTTAAAATGTTTTGTTGATACTCTTGTGTTAAAAATTCTATCCGTTTTTCTAAAAGAGAAAAATCAAGAGAATTGTCATTTTTCTCTTTTTTTACTTTTAGCTCTTTAACTTTCTTAGGTATTATCTCTTCTTTTTTTGCAATTACTTTTGGTTCAACGATACTTTTATCAAGCTTATAACGTTTATCAAGTGTTTCAAGAAGCTTCTGTTTTGAAAATGGTTTTATTAAATCAGCATCTTTATCTGATGATATATAAAAACATTTTTTATTATCTACACATTTTTTATCTTGAATAAGAATATCACAGTTTTTATAACTACTAAGATACTCTTTCAAAAAAAGTTCTAATGATTTTTGTAAAAGTGGTGATTTACAATCAATCGCTATTTTCATATTTTTCCTTTTTTAATCCACATAAGGATGATTTCGTTTTTTAAGTTCAAGTAATAAATTTCTAATAAACCAAGCTAATAAAAATATAAACACTATCAATACAGATATATACAATATAGGATTCATTCCTATATATAGATTTATTTTATCTATTATTCCCATATTTGTAATGATATATTTATCCTTAATATTTAAAGATACTCCACTCTCAACAACTGGATTGTAAATAACTGTATCACCCTTCATATAGTGGCGATTTTTATATGTTATTATAGACTGAACACCTTTATTTAGTGCTTGTGGCTTTTCTCCAACAAACATTAAAGCTGTTTTTTTATTATTATAGGGTGATTTAAACATCTGAACTAAAATATTATCATCAAGTTGGTTTGTCTCTTTCATTTTTGAGATATATCTATATTTTTTTAAACGCTCTTCATCTACTATACTTTTTTTATCAACAAATCTTTTAATAAATGGATAGGGTTTATTCATATCTATCTCATTAAATGTCACAGGAGCATTTTCACTCATTGTTTGCATTTTTGTATCGTGAATAGAACCAAACATAACTATTTGTCGTTCTTTATCTGCATCTTCTATATTTTGAGTTATATTCAGATAATAGGGGTGACTATGTATCTCTTGTGTAAGAAAAAATATAAAATTCATTGATGCAGAGATTGTATCTGTATCAGTATTTGTTAAAACAATCTGAGTATCTTGTAAATCTGGATATATAGAGTAAGGGTATCCAGACATTGGTAAATACTCCATATAGGGCATCTCTATCCATCTATCTGAGGAGGGAAGTGAAAAATAGGAGTTATCCATAAGCATAATCAAAAGATTTTGAGTATTATTAATTTTACATATATTTTTTTTATTTGGAACAAGAGAAAACTCAAATTTTATCTTATTATGTCCCTTATCTATCAGATAAACAGGTAACTCTTTCATATTATCACTCTCTAAAATACCTCCCATTTTAGAACCTCTTTCTTGACTTTTTGAAGCCTCCATAATATCTATCTGTTTTGCAAATTTACCATTTATAAAAATATTTGAAACAGAATCATTGTTTACAGTTGTTGGAAATACATAATTAAGGTGTGCTTTTATTCTATCTTTAGAGTTAAAATAATGGTCAGGATAAACTTTAAAATCTATACTTACAGAGGGTGGGTACCAACCTCTCAAAACTGTTGTTTCATATCCTAATTCTCTAAATGTTATCTCTGTCTCAACAGGAATATATCCATCAGCACTATATGCTTCCGCCTTTTTAGGTATTTCAACAGACTCTATATTTAAACCCTGTCTAAAATATAGAGATAAATTTTCTCTATAAAATCCAGTAATAACCTCAAATATTTTACTCTCTTCATAAGGAGCAATAACCAAAATAACTTTATCAGGTGATACTGGATTTCTTACAATATTTATATCATGTAAGATTTTTTCAGATATAAAAAGAGCTTCACTATATGATTTTTTTCTATTTTCTTTTGCCAACTTATAAAGCTTACTTGTAGTTTTAAGACCGAGTGCTTTGTCAAAAAGATAAAACTGATCTAAATATCCATAATAACTCAATTTACTGCTATTCTCTTGACCTCCTATTATTGCACTGTCATTAAAAATAAGATTACTCTTTCTATTTTTCCCACTAACTTGACGTAACCTAACTTTTGTACCATCTATATAAATTGAATTTTTCTTTATATTTTTACTATTAAACTTTGCTATGATATGATGCCATCTCTTATCTAATTTTAGTTTTCCACCATATAGGTCTTTACCTTGTGTTGTAAAACCTATATGTCTTCTATTTAAAACTAACTTATATTTATCAAATCCAAAAAGAATAGCTTTTTGCTTTTTAGAGTTTTGTTTAAACCAAAAAGCTACTGTTATATCTTCACTATTTTTAACTGGTAAATCCTTTAAAGATATTTTACCTCCATGAAGATATAAGCTTTTTCCATGAAATGAGTATTTAGATTTAAGACTTACTCCCGATTTTGAAACAGAAGAGCTTATTCCATCATTTAACAGTGGCTTTAAACTTTTATCATTGAAATGAAGGGAATAAATTGGGTCATTTTCAAATAAAAAACTATCTTTTAATGGCAACAATCTCTTTTTTATATTTGCTTTAGTAGCCACAACAACATTATGCTTTACTAAATTCAATTCATTAGAAACAGAGATAGGTGCTATACGATACTGAATACTATTTGCTATTGCCCCAGTGATAAGAGCATACTGATGTAACTCTTCATCTTTTGGTTTTTTAGAAACTACATAATTTATAGGGTCAATTTTATACTGTTTTCCATCTAGCATATATGTTGTTAAAGAGTGTATCTCTTCAGGTATCGCTATTTTTTCTATATGAAACTCTATATAACTATCCACAAGATTTATATCTGTCCATAACTGAGAACTTGCACCATCTTCACACTTATTGGTATAATTATCTGTATAATGTTGTATCATCTCAATCCGAAGTTGATTATACTCTTTTATATAGTTTGGTTTTATAGAAAACTTAATTCCCGTTCCCTCATATTTAAAAAGTTTAAACTGTTTTATACTCATATTATTAAAATTAATAACACCAGCTGAATGGTCCTTTTGTAATAGTATTGAAGGACTATAACTCAAATAGCCTTTAGCAGATAAAACTTTCCAGTTTTCAGGTATAGGAAGATTTATAGTATACATACCATCAACACCTCGTATTCGTCTGGACATCTCTATGGGGTTTTCATAGTTCATCGCTATTTTCACTCGCATAGTTCCATCTTTTAACTCTTTGATAGTAACCGCCTCAGACTTTTTTATATTCAGTCCAAATAGTAGAGTTGTAGCTATACTAAATAGCAATAGTAAACGCATTATTTTCCTTTTTTGATAGGTATTAAATTTAAAAAATATCTAAATGTAAGTTGAAAAGCCTCTCTAAAAAGAGCATTTTTAAAACTTTGCTTCATTATAAAATAAAAACTTTGAAATGGGTTCATATTCTTTTGTTCATTTTCAAATTCATCCCATACCGTTGAATTTCCATATATCAATAAAATAATTTTCTGGCGTAGAGCAAGATTATACTTCATCTCTTTAAACTCAAGAATAAGTACCTTTCCCCAATTAAATGAACGTAAAAATGTTGATGGTATTTTAAATAGCTCACCATGTAAATCGGAAAGTTCTATCTCTATATCGGAACTGTGTGTTAATAAAGCCTCTTTTCCATCTGCATGAAGTGGTTCTACACTTACACCTGTTTCGCTTATATCTACTATCGTAGCTATATACCTTTTTTTATCTACAATTATATTACAATCTTTATTAAGTAAAATACGAATAGACTTCCGTGTATCACCCTTTTCACTGGTAACTCCAACTGCTGTTACTAATAACAAAAAATTTAAAAAATTCCAAAAAGCTGTCATAAAGACTATACTTGCTTCTTCAGGATAAAAGTAAAGTTTTAATCCCCCTGCTACAAATCCTAATCCTACTAAGGTAATCATAATGATAAAAGGTATAGCATATTCACTCACATAAGTTTGAGTAATATCTGAACCCTTTGGGGTTACCTTAAAAGTTGGATTATAAGGATTCCAAATCGCTTGAATGATGGCTGGAAGTGTAAAAAATGAGAGTGCTGTTTCATATATTTCAGAGAAAAATGGATTTCTTACATTTGAATACATAAAATAGGACATCATTACCGCCATAATAATATGAGGAATTACATAGGCTATCATCTCTATATCATTTGCACTGTAAATTTTCAAACCAAAAAACATATACATAAGAGGTGCTAAAAAGAAAATTACACGTGAAAATGCAAAAAACCAAAAAAAACTTGCACTCGCATAACTAAGCATCTGATACCATCTTAATTTTTTTGACATAAATGGATTTTTTAATAAAAAAAGTTGTACCATTCCTTGTGTCCAGCGAATACGTTGTAAGACAAGAGATGCAAACTCTTCTGCTTGAAGTCCACGTACCATAGGTTCATTTATATATGCACTTTTATACCCTTTGGCATGAAGTTTTATAGCTGTTTCAGCATCTTCAGTAATAGTATCTCCTGCAATACCACCAACCTCATCTATATATTTTCTTCTTAAAACTGCAGCAGAACCACAAAAAAATGCACTCTCCCAAAAATCATGACCTAATAAAATATGCCTATAAAACATATCATTTTCACTAATAGATGTTCCAAACATCTGTAAATTTCTCTCTATTGGGTCTGCATTATAAAAAGCATGAGGTGTTTGCACTAAAAATATTTTTTCATCTTTATTAAACCAACCCACTGTTCTTTGTAAGAATTGAGGTGCTGGGATATGGTCTGTATCAAGAACAAGAATAAGGTCTGAGTCTATATATTCTAATGCTGAGTTTAAATTTCCAGCTTTGGCATGTTCATTTTTCTCTCTTGTTAAATATGTTATCCCAGCTCTTTGACAAAATTCTATGAGATAACGTCTTCTATCTTGTGCTTCTTTTGCTTTTATAGGGTCAGAATCATAACATTTTTGATCAGTCCCACCATCATCACATAAAAATACGTTAAACCTATCTGCTGGATAATCAAAAGCTAAAGAAGCTAAAAGTGTTTTTTCTATCATATCAAATGGTTCATTATATGTTGGTACAAGAACATCTACTGTTGGGTACTCTGAAATATCATACTCTATTAAATCTATAGGCTGACGTTTTAATATACTTATAGAAGTAAATACTCCTAAAAGATATATTCCAATAGCTATCAACTCTGCAAAAAGTAGTAACAGTGCTGAAATATAATCAAAGAAACCATCATAAACGATAGAACTTGTAAAACGCCAATAAAGATAACGCAATACAAGAATAGATGCTAACAATTTTATAAATAAACTTAATTGAGCAGGGATTTTTTTTAACTTTAAAACTAAATATAAAAAAAAGATACTGCCATAAGCTAAAATTAACTGTATTTCAATGAGATAATGAGATGTAATTAAGATATAAAGTATAATTACTATAAATATATTAATTATTCCTCTCATATAGCGATTTGTATATAAAAATGCTATCTTAAATCCAATCTAGTAATCATCATCTTCTTCAATCTTTATTTTTTTATTACTTGCATCTTTATAATCATAATTTGAAGAATCATCTTTTTTCTCTTTTGTAAAAAAAGGCTGTTTAGGGTCTGTACTCTCACTACTATTTTGATACATATATTGATTTTTATATAACTCTGTCTCATCTTCATAATCATTATTATTATATTTATTTGTCTTTTCTACTGATGAACTTTTAGCATGTTGGTACATATACTGATTTTTAAAAGAGCCCTTAGGTTTTTCCTCAACTCTTTTGTGTACCTCACTTTTTTTCTCTTGTTTTTGTTCTCTATTTTCAAACATATATTGATTTTTATATAACTCTTCAGGTTCTTTCTCTTCAAGTATATCTTTTTGCACATTTTTATTAAAATATGGTTGCTCTCCCACATCCTCTTTATTACTATTTTCAAACATATATTGGTTTTGATACTCATCTTTATAACTATCTATTTTTTTTCTTATTTGAGAAACTTGCTTTATAGGTTGTGCAACATAATCATCATACTTTTGTGGTTTTGTATAACTATATACTCTCTTTTTCTCTTTTGTAATTGGTTTAGATATATTAGTTGCATCACTCTCATAACTATCCATTAAATCATACTTTTCTATTCTATTTGAATTTTTCTGCTTTATAGGTTGTGCAACATAATCATCATACTTTTGTGGTTTTGTATAACTATATACTCTCTTTTTCTCTTTTGTAATTGGTTTAGATATATTAGTTGCATCACTCTCATAGCTATCCATTAAATCATACTCTTCTACTTTATTAGAAAGTTTTTTTCTAGGTTCTTGTCTCTTTTCTTTAATAGGTTTTTGAGTATCTGTATCAATAAGCTCATACTCTTCATAGTTCTTATTCTTCTGTTCTTTTATTTTTTTCTCTTTAACTCTCTCTTGTTTAAGAGGTTTTTTAAGAAAATCAAAAAAGCCTGACTTCTCTTTCTCTGGAACCTTTTCTGTCTGATAGTCTTCAATATCTTCTATATTCATATCAATTTCTACATCATCATTAATATCTATATCTATATCTACCTCTTCTTCTTTCTTCTCATCAGAGCTAGTAAAAAAATCAAAAAAACTACTCTCTTTTTCTTCATCAGGATAATCATCTATTTGAATATCTTGTGGTTTTTGTTTCTGTTCTTTTGCTTTATATGTAGGTTTAGGAGATATTTCATCTGAAAATATATCCTCTTCATAGTTATTTATATCTGTATTTAGATCTGTTTCATACTCAAATTCTGGTTCTATCTCTTCAATCTCAATCACTTTTTCACTCTTAATTGGTTCAATATAAATATCTGAAAGATCTTCAACAACTTCTATCTCTCTTTTTTTTCTAACTTTTTGATTAAAATAAAGTTCTGAATTATCTTTTTTATATTTTGGCTTACGATCAATATATGTATATTTTATTTTATTTTTCTTTACCTTTTTTTCTTCCTTTGGAAACATATCTGAAATCCAACTGTTCTCTTTTTCTTTCTTTTGAGTATCTTCTCTATTAGAAGTATTATAAACAACTTTTGTTATTTTCTGTCTTTGCTGTTGAGTTTCTTGTTTTATCTCATTATCTGATTCTGCACGAATTGGAGCATAGCACTTCTTGCAATCTTTAAAAAAACTCTTGTTGTATTTATTATTTTTATTATAAATAAAACTCTCTCTCTTTTGAGATATTTTTTGTTCTGTTCTAAGTGTTGGAATATTGTCATAACGAGGAACTCTTTTAACGTGAAGTTCTCTTTTTGGTATCTGAACATTATTATTTGTCTCATCTACTATTTGAACTTTTCCATTAACGATAATCATTCTTCTTTTAGGTCGTTTTTTAATAACTACCTCTTTTGGTTGAATAATTTGTGATTGTAATCGTCTTGATGGAATTTTTACAGGGGTTTGAGAATATTGTTTAAGTTGCTTAGGATATATAACCTTAGATAGAACATAGTCACATCTTCTTATATAAGCATCTCCATACATTTTTTGTATAGAACTTAAATCTTTAAGAGCATAAGAGTATTTATCATAATTTCCAACTCTTAATACAAGTTTTCCATTACGTTTGTCTATTCTTGCTTTATCGTAGTTTTTTATAATTCTTGAAACTGCTGGTTTGATTTTATTTTCATCAAAATTGTGTGCTGCTGTTACTTGTATACAAAACTTTGAATCTGCAAACAAAGGATTATAAACAATAAATAGGAAGAAGAATATTTTTAAAGTTTTCATAGTTGGATTTTAACTAAAAGTTACTTTAAAATATTAGAGATAATGAGTAAAACCCACTATCTCTTAAAAATATTTAGCCATCAGCATTTATTTTAGTAATTAACTCTTCTAAAACTTCTTGAGCTTTATCATTATCTATTTGACAAGTACCAGCAGCACTATGACCACCACCACCATAGGCAAGCATTAGTTCACCAATATTTGTTTTTGAACTTCGGTCTATAATAGATTTACCTGTTGCATATACTGTATTTTGACCTCTAAAACCCATAATAATATGAATAGAGATATTAATTTGAGGATACATCGCATAAATCATAAAACGATTCCCTGGATAGATAATCTCTTCCTCTCTTAAATCCAGAATAATTAAATTATCATGTATTGTTGAACATCTTTTCAGTTGTTCTTTAAATTGATCTGCATATTTATTAAACAGATTCACTCTCTCTACAACATCAGGAAGCTTCATAATATCTTCTATACCATGATTATGACAATAATTAATTAAATCCATCATAAGATCATAATTTGAAATTGTAAAATCTCTAAAACGTCCTAACCCTGTACGAGAATCCATTAAGAAACTTAATAGTTCCCAACCTTGTGGATTTAAAATATCTTCTATAGAAAATTGTGCAGAATCAGCTTTATCAACTGCCAACATCATATCTTCACGAATCATAGAAAGATCATTGTTTTTTTCATAATGATCATAAACAACACGAGCTGCAGAGGGAGCATCGGCAATGATAATATGGTTATCAGCTTTACCGTTACGAATTGTTTCACTTTCATGGTGATCAAAAACTAAATAAGCTTGTTTTTGATAAGGTAAATTTGTAACAATATCATTCTCAGTAATAGTTATAGTACCATCTTGCATATCTTTTGGATGTACAAAAGTTATCGCATCAATTAAATTTAATTGTTTTAAAATAACAGCACAAACCAATCCGTCCATATCACTTCTAGTAACTAATCTATATTTTTTCGACATATATGACTCCTAGTCTAAATTATCTGTATTATAACTACTATTTAATAAATTTATCATTTTTAAATAAATTTTTAAATTTTTTGTATAATAGCGATAACTTTACTTAAATAAAAAGGCTTCTTTATGGTTGAAACTGAGTTTAAATATATTATCGACACATTCTTCGCACTCTTTTCTATGGTGCTTATAATCTTTATGGTTCCTGGATTTGCTATGCTTGAAGCTGGTCTAGTTCGTACAAAAAATGTTACATCTGTTCTTACTATCAATGTAATGATTTATGCTGTTGCTTCATTAGCATTTTTACTTATCGGTTACTCTTTAGCATTTGGCTCTTGGGAAAATGATAGTATGAGTATGTATGCTGCATTTTTATTTCAGATGGCATTTGTTGGTAAAACAGTAAATATTATGAGTGGTGGTGTAAGTGAGCGTGTTCGTATTATTCCTTTAGCTATTTTTGCAGTTATTATGGGTGGATTAATCTATCCTACTGTTGTAAATATTAGCTGGGGTGCAGATATATTAGCAGGAACTTTTCTTGACCTAAATATGTATGATTTAGCTGGTTCTACCGTTATCCACTCTACTGGTGGTTGGGCTTTACTTGCTGCGATGATTATAATAGGTTCAAGAAAAGGAAGATATAGAAATGGTAAAGTAAGAGTTATTCCAGCGTCTAATATCCCTTTAGTTGTACTCGGTGTATTTTTACTTTGGATAGGTTGGTTTGGATTTAATGGTGGTTCAGTTGGTTCTATCTCTTCTGTTGAAAATGCAGATTTAGTAGCTAAAACTATTATGAATACAAATACAGCTGGTTTAGCAGGTGCTTTAATAGCAGGTACATTAATGTATTTCAGATATAAACTATTTGATATTACAATGATTTTAAATGGTGCATTAGGTGGTCTTGTTGCTATAACTGCTGGACCAGATTTATATGATATGTATACTCCTATATTAATAGGCGCTATTGGTGGAATGCTTGTAGTTATAGCAGTTCCACTATTTGATAAAATTCAATTAGATGACCCTGTTGGGGCTTTATCTGTTCACCTTGTAAATGGTATTTGGGGAACATTAGCAGTTGGTATTTTTGTTGCTGACATCTCTATTTTAGACCAATTAAAAGGTATTATAGTTGTTGCAATATTTGCATTTAGTGCATCGTTTGGTGTTTTATTTGCTATCAATAAAGTAGTTAGATTTAGAGCTGAGGATGATGAACAACTTGAAGGTATGGATGTTAATGAATGTGGTGTGGAAGCATATCCAGAATTTAAACGTGCTATCTAAAATAACAAAACTTATAAGAGATAGATAACTCGTATGTTATCAAAAATTTCTTTTAAGTTACTTTTTTAGATAATGACTAACGGTCGAAGATAGCCGATAAATTTCCACTAGGTAATTTATTGGTTACTCTGTTTTGTTAAACTTTAGTTCCAGCAAGTTCTTTATCTTTAAAAAGTAGATTATTTACAATCTGAGTTATAGTTGTTTTTTGCTCTTTAGCAATTTTTGAGATAAAACTTTGAATCTCATTATCTAAGTAGATGGGTAAATTAAAGTTTGCATCTTCTCTATAAGATTTTCCTCTTATACCTTTTGAAAAGTCATATTCATCTTTCATATCATTATCCTTCATTATAAATTTTTTCTTCTTGTTTTGTTGCCTTTCTAGCACTAATTATTCGGTTATTACAATCATTACTACCTCATACTATTTTATGTATTGGAGTGTAACAACTGAGTACAAAAATATGTACCCTATTTGTTATACTTTCAGTAAGTTACTTATTCCGTTTAATGAGTAAACCACTCATTTCTAGTCCAATTATTGAAAAAGTTTCTATACCATCATCTAACATTTTACTAGTAGTTTTTATTTTAAAGTGAGTAATTGCATCTGCACCTTTTTTGATAGCAGTTTCATATGCTAAATCTAAAATTTCTTGTGAACTTATATCTTTACTAACCCATTGGTAATATGTTTTATTATAATTTACTTCTGGATAAATAGTAAATGTAAAAATACCCATAGTTGTATAATTATCTCCATATTCACCTGGAGTTATCAAAAAATCTTTTTTTTGATATTTTGTAAAATCTAAACTAGAAATAATCTCTTGTTTATTAATGTGTGTATATTTTTGAGAACAACCAACGAATCCTAAACTCAAAGTAGTAATGACTGCTAAACGTATTATTTTTTTCACTTATTTCCTTTATATTGCATACTCATAAAATATTTCAGAATTGAGTACAACGGCGAAACTGAGCCCCATTAAAGTCTATGTCGGACAATTCGCTTGCGATTTTCTGGGATAGACTTTGATGTGGGACTCCTGCAATTTATTGGTTGCTCCATTTTGTTATCATTTCATTACACTTTAAACATCTCTACAAGTATCTTTGAAATCTTTTTTGATGTTGATTTATCAACATTACCAATTTTTTTAATAAGTCTTGTTTTATCTACTGCTCTAATTTGGTCTAATAATACTAAACCATTTTTCTTTTCAAACTTTATCTTTGGTCTAAATATAAAATCAAACCCTTTTGAAGTCATTGGAGCTACTATAACAGTTTTTAAAATATTCATCTCATTTGGAGAAATAACAATACAAGGTCTTGTTTTCTGAATTTCAGAACCAACTGTTGGATTTAACTTTACAAGATAAATTTCATATCTTTTTATATCTTCTACCATTCATACTCTTCTAAATCATTGTCATTAAGTAAGTTTTCTAAATAACCTTCATCTTTCATATTTTTATGATGAGCAAGAATTTGTTCAATATTTATTTTCCAATTCTCTCTTGGTATATTGTTAATAGGTTTAATTAATAAACCATTATCTAAAACTTCTAATTCTAAATTAGTATTTTCAAGGTGTGCTTGTTGAATTAAAGGTTTAGGAATTCTAATACCTTGTGAATTTCCAATTTTTGTAAGCATAGTCATAATTAACTCCTTTTATGTAATTATAATGTAATTACATATTGAAGTCAATTTCACTTTTTATATCTATTAAGTAGTTTTGTTGATAATTCAATATCAATTTTATCAAGTTCTACAGTTTTATCAAAAAAAATTTTAGATAAGTAAATTATATGACAAAATGCCATATTTTTAAGCTATTTAAACAGAACTAATCCAACCCCCACCGATTAACTTATTTCCATCATAAAATACAGCTGCTTGACCAATAGCTACACCAAAAACACTTTCACTTAAATCTAAATAAGCTTTATTATCTTTAATCACTACATGACACTCAACAGCTTTTGTTCGGTATCTTAGTTTTACTGTTGTTGTAAACTCTTTTTTATTATTGAACATATTTAGATTATTTAACTCTACTCTATTACAAGCTAATTCCTCTTTTTTACCAACAACTATCTGATTTTTATCGGAATCTATATGTAAAACATAATGTGGGTCATGCGCACCTCTAACAGTAAAACCTTTACGTTTTCCTATCGTATAGTGCATATAACCTTTATGTTCTCCAACGACTTTACCATCTTTATTTAAAACTTCGCCAACTTTATCAACATCAACATAATCTTTTAGCAAGTCTGTATAAGTTGTTTCTACAAAACAGATCTCATTTGACTCCCCTTGAGAAGCAAAAGATTCTAAACCTTTTATAGAAGAAGCCATCTCAATAATATCACTTTTCTTTCTTTCCCCTAACGGAAAGAGAAGTCTTGATAAAATATTTTGTGCTACATAAAATAAAAAATAACTTTGATCTTTCGTATCATCTTGAGCTTGATAAAAATACTCTCCATCAGTTTGAATATAATGCCCAGTAGCTATAAAATCTGCACCTATCGTATCTGCAAACTCTATCATCTTTCCAAATTTAAGATTACGATTACATAAGGCACAAGGGTTAGGTGTTTCACCCTTTTCATAAGTATCTATAAAGGGTTGAAAAACTTTTTCATTAAAAGTATCTTGTAGATCTAAAATATGTAATTTTATACCTACAAATTCAGATGCTTTTTTAGCTCTTTGTAAATGAATCTCATGAAAACCAGGGCTTGAATGAAGTTTCATATATAAACCTTCCACTTCATAACCATCTTGCTTTAAAAGTAGTGCAGAGATAGTTGAATCTATCCCTCCACTCATACCGACTAATACTTTTTTATTTTTCATCATTTTATTTATCTTCTTATAATCTATTTATTCAAAATGAAACTAAGGAATCATAATATTTAGTATTATCTAAACCCGCCTCTTTTAAAAGCTTTATCTGATTTAATAAAGACTCTTCCACTTCATTTACAACACACTCCAAATCATCCGTTAATCGAATAAGATTTAAGTCCTCTTTATCTACCATACCATTAGCAACTAACTTATTTTCGATAAAATTTAATAAAGGACGCCAAAAATCAGTTCCGATAACAAAGATTTTAACACCTGTTACTTTCTTAGTTTGAACTAAAGTCAAAGCTTCAAAAAGTTCATCTAATGTTCCAAATCCTCCAGGAAAGATAACATAAGCCATAGAATATTTTACTAACATCACTTTTCGTGAAAAGAAATAATCAAAACTTAAATTTTTCGTAGTGTAAGGATTTGCGATCTGTTCAGAAGGAAGCTCTATATTTAAACCAATTGACTCAACATTAGGTTTACTACTAGCACCCTTATTGGCAGCCTCCATGATTCCTGGTCCACCACCAGTAATAATATTAAAACCTTTGTCTGCAAGCATAGCTGTTAATTCTACCGATTTTAGATAATATGGGTCATTTTTATCTGTTCTTGAACTTCCAAAAACTGTAACAGAGGGACCTAACTCTCCCAGTTCATCAAAACCTTTTGTAAAATCAGCTAGTATTCGAAAAACACTCCAAATATCAGCTGATTTTATATCTTTTATATATCTTTTTGTTAAATTATCATTATTTTTCATTTTATTTCTTTAACTGTAATAATCTTTCATGTTTTGTCCCTATTGAAGTAATTTGTACCCCAAAGTTTCCATCTACAATAACAACCTCTCCAACAGCAATAACATGATCATCAACTAAAATTTCTAAGGGATCATTTGATAATTGATTAAGTTCAATTACCGAGCCTATATCCATATTTAAAACATCTTTTAATAACATCTTTTTCTTACCAATCCGAACACGCACAGGAAGTTTTACATCCATAATTAAAGAGATGTTCTTAATCTCTTCATTACTTAAACTTCTATCTGTTGATGTTGTACTTGGAGTAGAATCAGAGTCAGTATCATTAGAATTATTCGGTTGTGCAAATAAAGCATTATTTAAGTTTTCATCCATAATAAATACAAACTTAGACTCTAAAGAATCCATTGAAAAACTATAAGTAAACATTTTAACAAACTTATCTAAACTTATCTCACCCTCATTTTCGATAAACTCTATATTTTCGATATTAAACGAGAGTATGGGTAACTCTTTTTGCCCAGATAATGTATTTGAAATAGCTCCAAAGATATTAGAAACTATCTCTTTTGTAGCATCAAGGTCATCTTCACTTACATCTTCTCTATCACTCGATTCCTCACCCATCATCATATCTGATAAATAGGTAGATAAACGAGGTGGTAATGTAACTTGAATTTTAGCATTAACATCACCACTTACATCAATTTTTACAAGAACAAGTGGCGATTCAATAGTGGAGATAATACTTAACTCTTGCTCTTCATCCAGAGAAAAAGAGGGGGCAGTACCAACAAGTGCCTCTATTGTAGAGACTGTTTCATTTTCAAATAATTTTATAAACTCACTCACTTATCTAATCCTCTTCGTTAGTATCATCTACTTTATAGCTCATTATCTCTTTTACACTTGAAATTTTTTGATCTCTTATATACTCAAAATCTTCCAATGCACGTTTGACAGCATCATGTTCATTGTCTATTATCTCTATTATCTGTATAGACTTTCTCATTCTTTGAAGACCTATTTGACCTTTAAATCTATCTTTACCATCAACCGATACACTTACAATATCATTTGCTGGTGTTGGTAAACGTAAAATATTTCCAACTTCTAACTCTAAAATATTACGCATAGTAAGTTCGGTATTACCAAGGTTTGCTTCAACATTTATATTTGCACCACCAAGTAAAACTTTAAGTTCTTTATTTCTACTTTTTTTACTACTAGTTTCATTTAACATTAAATCTCTACTAGCTAATTTTGGTAACACTGGTTCAAGAGATATTACAGGATAACAGATATTCATCATTCCAGAACTATGCCCGATAATAATCTCCATTACAACCATAACAACAATCTCATTTTGAGCAACAATCTGAACAATATTTGGACTAGACTCTTTTGATTCAACTGTTGGAAATACTTCCATAACAGGGGCCCAAGCTTCTTGTAATGTACTCATTGTTACACGTAAGATTGTTTCAAATAAACTAAGTTCTATATCTGAAAACTCTCGATTAGCATCAAATGGTTCCCCTTTTCCACCCAGAAGTCTATCCAACATAGGAAAAGCTATCGAAGGATTTATCTCAACAACTCCACTTCCCTCTAAAGGTTTAATAGAAAATACATTAAAGCTTGTAGGATTTGGAAGAGACATAAGAAATTCTCCATAAGTCATCTGATCAACTGAGTGTAGTTGAATTTCAACAATAGAACGCATAATAGATGAAATTTGAGAAGCTAATGAGCGTGCCATTTTATCATGAACACCACGAAAAGCTCGTAATTGCTCTTTAGAAACTCTATTTGGTCTTTTAAAATCATAGAGTGTTACCTGCTTTTGAAGAGTTACATTTGTATTCTCATCACTATCAAGAATATCATCACCCTCATCATCTACCACATCCAAAAGAGCATCAATCTCTTCTTGTGAAAGTATATCTGCCATTTAAGTTCCTAAACTTTCTTTAATTTTATTTATTATTGATTTATGTATTTGAGATATTCTTGATTCTGTAATATTTAAAATTTCACTAATCTCTTTTAATGTTAATTCTTCAAAATAATAAAATTGTATTATTAATTGATCTCGCTCACTATATATAGATAAAATATCTTTAATTTTACTAACAAGGTCTTCCCTTTCTATAGTAATAAGAGTTGATCCTTCATCATCAACTTGAAGTTGATCATGGATAGGCATTACAGTATATATTTCTGATGCTATTCTTGCTTCATTAATTTTTTCAACACTTTCATCTAAAATTACTGATAATTCTTCATTAGTCGGCTCATTCTCATTTAACAAACAATACTCATCAATAGCATAGTTAATCGCTTTAACCATTTTTCTATTTGCTCTACTCAAAATATCTAAACTTCTTAAATAATCTAGCATAGAACCATATACTCTTGTTTTTGCATAACCCCAAAAATTATCATTTAAACTTTTATCATATTTTCGGGCAAGTTTAATAAGTTCTTCTGTACCGATAGCCGATAAATCAGATAGATCTATAGAACTAGGTAAACGTTCCTTTAATCTAAATGCCATCGCTTTTACAGCAGGGAGATATTGTATCGCTAACTCATCTTCTTTATGCTTTAAATCTTGAGTATATACACTTACCATTATAATGCTTTGCTTTCCTTATTTTCTTGATTTAATTTTGCAACTAAATCTGTCATCTTGGAAGCAGAATCAACGATTTTTTCACGTTTATTAATCTCTTCTACAAAAAGATCTAACTTCTTTTCATGAGAATCTCTTGGAAAAAATGTTGCTCTATTTGTGATTGTTTTAAAATATAAAGCTATAACTATATGTGAAAATAGATAAAAAAATGATGTGATAAGAAAGGTATATATAAATAAACTTTCTGCATCAAATGATTTCAATATCCCAAAAATAATTCCGACAAAAAAACCTTGAACTGTAAAGAAATAAACAAAATTTTCACCATACATATCAAATCCTTAGTTTTATTTTAAAAATGTTTTATTAAGCGTTTAAAAAGCCCACTTAAACCACTCTCACTTTTAGTAACTCTAATATTTTGTTCTAAGTTTGAACTAATTTCATTCGCAATATTATTCATATCTCTTGATATCTCATAACTGGGATAAACATCTACAAAAAGTTCCCTTTTTTTAACAGAGTTAGAGACTCTGGTATCACTATTTATTTTTCCAATAAATTTTAGGTGTAAATTATGCCCTATATTTTCTCTTGCAACTTTATTGATTTTATCAAATATAGATTCGGCTTCTTTAAAGTTTTTTACTTGATTCATAATGATACTAACATTATTTCGTATTGTTGCTATCGTTTTAATTGTAGCATAAGCATCTGTTATAGCAGCAGGGTCTGGAACAGTTACAACAACAACATCATCAGCTGCATTTAGAAACATCTGTATGTGCTGACCTATTCCTGCACCTGTATCTATTATCATAACATCTAGTTTATCTAACACTTGTGCTTCATCCATAAAACGTTCAAAAAGAGCCATATCAGAATATTTTAAAATTTCATCACCACTTTCACCTGGGATAAGAATTAAATTTCTTCTAATAGGAATTAAAATATCTGAAACTGTTGCTTCACCTTTGAGTACATGTAAAATATTCTTTTTAATTTTAACATTAAACATAACATCTAAATTTGCTAACCCAATATCTGCATCAAAGATTCCAACATTAAACCCCTTATTAGAAAGAGATAATGCTAGATTTGCACTGATTGTACTTTTACCAACTCCACCTTTACCGCTTGTTATCGCAACAAAACGAGTTTTTTTAGATGTTTTTTTAATCTTAGAAGCTACTAGCTTCTCCAATTTATCAGCTTGATGCTTCATCATACTTTACTCCTATTAAAACCATTTAATAAACACTCCACTAGAAAATCGCTACTTGCAGGAATTAAGTCTTCTGGAACTTCCTGACCAATCGAAAAATAACTAATTGGTTTTCTTGTCTCATAAGCTAAAGAAAAAATATTTCCATAACCTGTCGTTTCATCTATTTTAGTAAACATTATGGTATCTACATTTAATGATGCAAAATTATCATAAGTCAATTTCAGATCTTCATATTTAATAGAGCTTGGCATCGCTAAAACAACCTCTATCTCTAAATTTGTATCATTAGCATCTAAACAAGAGTATATAGCTTCTATCTTCTTTTTATCATAAGGACTAGAACCCATTGTATCTATTAAGATAAAATCACAATATGCTAAAGCATTAATTGCATCCGTAAAATCACTTGGATCACTAACCGTTTCAATACCTAATTTCATCATTCTTGCATATTGCATCAACTGTTCAACTGCACCGATACGATAGGTATCTAAAACAATCAGTCCAACTTTATATTTCTCTTCCATCAAAAATGAGTATCTTGCTGCTAATTTAGCTACTGATGTTGTTTTTCCAACACCAGTAGGACCAACTAACATCATTATTTTTTTATTTCCCCTAGATAGTTTACTCTCTAGTCTTATCGGTATCATCTTACGCAGTAATGTTTGAAAATACCTTTTTACAGTCCCAGAATTTTCTCTCATTCTTAATGGCATATGTTCTAATGTCATCTTCATTAAAGAATCTAGATGCTCTTTATTCATTCCACTCTGAGATGCTAATTTATATATTTCTGCAAATTCAGGAGGAATACTACTATCTGTTTCAAGCTGTTTCTCATCCCAAAACATATGTTGAATAAGTTTAACTTTATCCCCTAGTTTTCCTATTTCAGATTTTATCTCTTTTAACTCTTGTGGCTCTTGAGCAGGAACGATTGGAGCTACCTTTACAGGTTCTGGTTCTTTAGGTGGATAGTTTTTTTCATATCTATAATCTCTTTGATTCATTGTATATTCAGGAGGAAGTTCTGGTACTTTAGATATTTTTGAGATCTGCTTTGCAGCATTTGATATATCAAACAGTATATCTTCACTCTCCTCTATTATAGTCTTTCTTTCCTCTTTCATAGGTTTAATATCTTTTTCATCTATACCTATGATTATCTCATAAAGACCTGCTCGTCCTAATGATTTTTTTTTTAGTTCTCTAGTTTCAATTAATAAACCATTATCGCCTATCTCTAACTTCGCTTGTTTTAAAGCTTCAGATGGTGTTGTTCCTGTAAAAGTTAAAATCTTCATTTCAAATCTCCTAAAGGAATAGTAACACTCTCTCTATTAGACCAACTCACATGTGGGATAGTAAGTTTTTTAGTTTTAACAATTCTATTGTCAAAAAATATAATATCCAAATCTAATGTCCTTGGGGCATTTGCAAAACTTCTTTGTCTTGCAAATTTTTTTTCTAATCTTAGTAGATAGTTTAAAAAAATTGCTGGTTGCATATCTACTTGTAAAATAACTATTGAGTTAAAAAAATCATCTTGAGGTTTATAACCAAACGGAGGATTTTTTAAAATCAACGATGTTTGTATAAGTTCAACTCTTCTATCCTGTTGTAATATTGTAAAAAGATGATTAAATCTTCGTTTTAAATCTCCAATATTGCCACCTATTCCAACGGTCACTTTATAACGTTTAGAACTTTGTTTTTTAGTTTTGTATGGAAAACGCCCACCTTTAAAAGTGGTTAGACTAGAACTTAGTTTACGTTTTAAATACATTATCTATAATTATGCTTGTTGTGTTTGAGCAGCTAACTGAGCATCATGAGCAGCTTTTAACTCATTCATAATTTGTAAAATACCCATCATCGCTAAATGGTAACCAAAAGCACCAAAACCAACGATAGAAGATGCACATACAGGAGCAATTAGATTAGTTTTTCTAAACTCTTCTCTACGGTGAATATTGCTGATATGTACTTCAATAGTAGGAAGACTAACAGCAGAGATAGCATCACGAATAGCTATAGAAGTGTGTGTGTACGCAGCAGGATTGATAATAATACCATTTGCATCACCATAACACTCTTGAACTTTATCTACAATTTCACCCTCTAGGTTACTTTGAAAAAATTCTATCTCTACACCGTTTTGGTCAGCAAACTCTTTCATTTGAGCATGAATCTGTTCCAATTTCATTGGACCATAGATATTTTGTTCTCGAACACCAAGCATATTTAAGTTTGGACCTTGAATTACTACTATTTTCATTAACATACCTTTTTCTTATTTAGTCGCAAATTTTATCTAAATTTAGATTAAAAGCGAATTCTATATATTAATAAAGCAAAAATCATACCTACTTCTATAATTTAAACTGATACTCTTTAATTAACTCTTTAACAAGTTTTTTATCTATCTCTATATTACTATTTGAGTAGATATTTTTTTCTAGTTTTTCAATTAAATCAGCTACTCGACTATCATTTTGATATGGCATTAATTTTATTAAAAGAGTTTTTGGGTCTTTTAATGAAACTTTTTTCTCTTTCTTTATATTTATATAAATCCAAGGTTTAAAAAATCCCACTAAACTACCGATAATAAGACCTAATATAAAGATACTTATCAACAATATATTTGATGTTTCAGTTTGAACAACTTTAACAACCTCAACTTTATCTTGAATATCTCTTTTAATAGTCAGTTCATCTTTAACAACACCATTCACTTTGATTTTTATCTCTTGTGTTTGTACTGTTTTAATCGTTTTTGTTTTTAGGTCAAAATATTTTATACTAAAAGCTGGAACCACAAAATCTTTATCTGCTACTAAAGCTATTTTTTGAGTGTAACTAGATTTTTTTACAATCCCTTTTTCATCAAAAACACTTACACCATTAAGTGTTGGTTTAAAACTTGCTATATCTTCAAAATTACCGTTACCCTTTACTGTTATTGTTACATTTACCGCTTCATTCATATTTATTGTAGTTTTATCTACATTACTTTCTATCGTAAAATCACCAACTAATGTAACACCTTGAGGAATCTCTAAAACATTCATCTCTAGTTTATCTGAAAAGTAATTTTTCCATTTAACATCTAAAACCCAAGACCCCCAACTATTTTTACCCTTTACACGTGTAGCTATTTTCATCTGAGCAGGTTGTATTATTAATTTCCCTTTTCTTTGGGCAGCTAAACTATATATAACCTCTGAATAAGTGAACTTTCCTTTTTTATATTGTTTAGCTTTACTCTCACTCTTAATCCAAAACCCTTTAAAATCAGGCTGTATAAATTTACTATCTACTGCTTCAGCATCATTTTTTTGTTTAAAAATCAACTTTAAAGTAAAAGGTTCTCCAACATATAGATCTTTTTTATCAGTTATTAAAGTAAGCTCAAAATCATCATCTGCACTTTTTTGATAGGCTTTAACAGTTATATTTATAGGTTTAGTAGAACTTATTTTTCCACCAATATCTACATTTATAGAATCAATAGTACAACTCTGAGTAGGTACAAACTGATAGCTTAAAATATAATTCTTTTGATAATTATTATTTATCATTCTAATACTTGTTTGAGAGCTTGTTGATGTAATACTACTATTACAAAGTTTATTTATCTCTGGTTTAGATATATCTTGACCTGTTAGAGTAAGACTTAATGTTACTGTATCTCCACGAGTTACGGTTTGAGAATCTACTCTTGCTACAACACCTGCATATACTATATTTGAAACTATTAAAAGTAAAAATATCAATCTTTTACCAAGGTTTTTCATTACTATCTTCCTTATTGTATTTCTGTTTATTTAACATATACATATATGTATTTTGTTGAGAGTTTAACTGCTTTAACCATTTTGCCTGTTCTGCATCACTCATAATCTCTTGAGATTTTTTCATACCTGCCTCTTGCTGACTTTTAGAGCTATTATTATCTTTATTTAATTTCTCTAAATCATCTTTTGGCTTTTGCTCTTTTGTTTTATTAGAGTCTTCACTCTCTTTTTTCTTATCCTCTTTAGATTTTTCTGACTCTTTCTTATCTGAGTCTTTCTTATCCTCTGAAGATTTTTCATCTTTCTTTTGAGAATCTTTATCTGATTTATCCTTTTTATCAGATTTTTTATCTTTATCACCATCTTTTTTTTCTTTATCATCCTTTTTATCGGATTTTTTATCATCTTTCTTTTTATTTTTATCTTTATCTTTGTTATCCTTTTTTTTCTTCTCCTCTTCTTTCTTCTTTTGTTCCTCTATCACTTTTTTTACAGCCTCTAAATTCTCTTTTGTATCTTTATCATCATTTAACTTTAAAGATTTTTCATACATCTCTACTGCTTTTTCAAGACTTTTTGGCTCTTGTGATTTTACATAAGAATTACCCATATTTGAGTATTTTTTTGCTTTTAAGATATCCTCATCAAATGTAGCTTTTTCATACGATTTTATAGCCTCTTTAAACTTACCCTGCTTATAAAAAGCATTTCCTTCATTGTAATAGCTATCTCCACTTTTTGTTGTAGAAGCATATTTACCATAAAGTTTTTGAGATTTTTCATACTCTCCATTTGAGTAAGCTTCTTTGGCACTCTCTAACTCCATAAAATCTAAAAATCCTGCTTGTGCATTTTGCATAGGAGCTAAAAGAGTTATCAAGATAAAAGCAGTTAAAAATTTAGGAAGATTTTGCTTAGAAAATGAACTTGTAGCGATAAGTAATATAAAAAGTGCAAAAGCTAAAGGATAGTAAAAAAGAGGTATAAATTTATTTATCTCTTCACTTCGTAACTCTTTTTTCTCACTAATACGATTTATCTCTTGCTTCATAGCTTTAATATCATCTGTTGAGTTTACATTTTTGATATAAACACCCCCTGTTTTTGTTGCTAAATCAGATATTTTATCATTCAATTTTGAGATAATAATCACTCCATTTTGTTTAATAAAACTACCATCATTTAACTTAATAGGAGCACCTTTAATTGTTCCCATACCGATAATAAAAACAACTATATTTTTCTCTTTAGCAAACGCTATCTCTTTGGAAAAATCTTTACTATCTCCACCATCAGTAAAAAGTAGTAGATATTTTTTACTCTCTTTTTTTATAGAGCTATTAACAACATTTAACACAGATAAAAAATCTGTTCCTTTTTCTGTAATAGAATCGGTATTTAACTGTTTAAGTAAAAAACTTACTGCACCATGGTCAAAACTAAGAGGCGATACTAAATAGGAGTTTTTGGCAAATGCAATAACCCCTATTCTCTCCTCTGAAGCTATTTTTAATAGGTCTATCATCTTCTGCTTTGAAGCTTTAAGCCTATTTGGATATACATCTTGAGCTAACATAGAATCAGAAATATCTAAAGCTATCATAATATCTGCACTTTTAGCTTTTATCTCTATCGTTCCCTCTTTTATTATTGGTCCAGCCAAAGCTATTACTAAAAATATAGAGGAAAGAAAAAACAATCCATTTCTTCTTTTTAATGTTAAACCATTTGAATGAATAGTTAATCGCTCCATTACCTCATCACTAAAAAAATGTTGATGTATCTCTTTTTGTGTTAATAAAAAACCAAATAATACAAATACTATAGGTAAAATAAAATATAAAAATTCAGGATATAAAAAACTCAACTACTGCCCCCTTTTATTTCTAAGAAATACATATAATATTAAGGATAAAAAACCTACAAAAAGTGGGTAGAGATAGTAATATTTTAGATAAGTAAATGTTTCATTTTTTATCTCAGACTTTTCTAGTTCATCTATCTTTTTATAGACCTCTAAAAGCTCACTAGCACTTGAAGCTCCAAATGCTACACCACCTGTTCCCTCTGCTATCTTTAATAAAACATCTCTATTATATTCATTTGAACGTCCTATTCCGATAGGATAAACTTTTATACCCTCTTTTTTTGCCATATCTAATGCAACTTTTAAAGGTATCTTATCTACACCTGCTGTACTATATCCATCTGTTAATAATATCGCTACTTTAGATTTTGACTCTGTCATTTTAAGAAGATTAACACCTTGTGCTAATGATTCATAAAGAGCAGTATATTTTCCAGCCATACCTATCTGAAGTTGAGATACGACACGTTTTAAAATATGGTCATCATAGGTTAAAGGAGATGCTATAAAAGAGTATGCTCCAAAAACAACTAAACCGATATTGTCATTTTTACGAGTATCTATAAAATCGCCTACAATATTTTTTACCGCATCAAATCTAGTTAGCATAAGATTATCTCTATCAAATCCTTGTGCTTGCATAGATTGTGAAGCATCTAGTATAAGTGCTATCTCATATCCATTTTTAGGCTCTAACTCATAAGGCTCATCTTTTACAGGGGACATTAAAGCAAGAATAAGCATAACTATTGCTGTCCATTTCAATCCCATTAGTAATTTTGAAGCAGATACTGATTGTTTCATAAATTGACTTGTATGAGGAAAATAGATAGATGTTAGTTTCATCTTACAAAAAAACTCACATAGTATAAAAAGAAGAAGAGTTAAAGCTATCCATGGGTTTTCAAAGAATAATCCATTAAACATCTATCATCCCTTTATAAAGTTCAATATAACTTAAAACTTCATTATCAAAATTATCAACCTCTTTCTTATATTTATAAGATTCTAATCTTGCTGTTAAATTATTATACATCTCTAAATGTCTTGGACTATCATCTTTAAATGTTTGCGCATAGAGTGTAATAAGATATGCAGATTTTTTAGTTTCTTTAAGGTTGAGGGAGTTTAGAAGTTTAAAGTGTTCTTTTCTTATATTAAATCTATCTCTCTTTTTAAACCATTTATAGCTAAGATATATAATCCCTAAAACTAAAAAAAGACCAACTAAGATTGATACAGATAAATAATAAAGTGAGTATTCTTGAATTTCTATAAGTGATTTTATATCGTGTAGTGGAATATCATAATGTTGTTGTTTCTCTGGCAAATTGTTCCTTTATTTAAACTCTTTATCCTTACAATAAATTAGCACTATTTACAACATAAAGTCCTGAGACTAATGTAATAGATAGTGTTAAATTCTTCAATATCATATTTAGTGATTAAACCCAATAATATAATATGTTTCTTTTTTCTCAAGTTTTTTAATAGTTATTTTAAATTTTTCACTAAAACGTTCTATCTGTTCATGAGCTTCTTCTGCTAACTCTGGACTTGATGCTTCTACTTTTATCTTAAAATAATCTTCTGTATTTGACATCGCCACAAATGAACCATCAACTTTTAAGTGATCATGTAGATCCATAATATGCTTCTCAATCTTTTCATAATCAGCGGTATTTTCAATAATTTTTCCAATTTGAGCTACTAATGCTTCATTTGGTGTATATCCTAATTGTATTAACATTGCATCTTTACGCATTTTAATTCCTCTATATTTTAAATTTGTAAAAAAAATAATATCAGTTTTTGGTAAATATTCAGTATTAAATGTATTTCTATGTACTATAATTCTTCTAATAAATAAAAAATATGATTTAAAGAGAGCCTAATTATGACTGAAGATATTCTAAAAAAGATAAAACAACTTCCTCCACTTCCAGAGTCTGCAATGAAAATAGAAGCAGTTTATCAGAATCCAGATAGCACTTTTAACGATATGGTTAAAATTTTAGAGAAAGATCCTCTTTTAACTGCGGATATATTAAAAGCAGCTAACTCTCCTCTGTATGGTTTTTCACGTGAAATAAATGCAATCAGCCAAGCAGTTGGTCTATTTGGTATGGGTACTGTACGTGGTTTTGCATTAGCAAGTATCGTTAAGAAAAGTTTTAAACTCAATTTAGCTCCTTATGGTATCAGTGATGCTATGTTTTCAGCTCTTTCAAAAAAACAACATGGTCTTGTAACATCATGGTGTATTCGAAAAGAAAATAAACTTCTTGGTGTTTTATCTCCAGCTGCATTTCTTGTTGAAATAGGAAAAGTTCTTATCGCTCAACAGATTATTGCAGATGAAAAAGAGGAAGAGTTTCGTGATGCTTTAGCTGAACTTCAAGATGTTGAAGCAGCAGAAAGAAAGGTTGTTGGTGTTGATACTCCTGAAGTAAGTGCAACTATCTTTAAACAGTGGAAATTTGAAGGTGGACTAGTTGATGTTATCGGTCACTGTATGGATCCTAAAAATGCTGATATGGAAGAAGATATTAAACCAGCCGCAATTTTAAATGTTGTTCGTGTAGCAGTTCCAATAAATGGTGTTATCACTGATGATAGTATAAAAGCAGCCAAAGAGTTAATCGAAAAATATAACCTAGATATGGAAAGTTTCGATACAGCAATAGAAAACGCTAAATAAGTTTATTTTGAAATCTCTTCTTATAAGACTTACTCATGGTTTGAGTGAGCAAGATATTAGTAGTGATGAGCTGGTAACTATCAATAACTTTTTACAAAAAAAATATATTACAAAAAAAGAAAATCTTTATAAATTTAACTCTAAATATCGTGCTGGAACATTAGGTGTTGTTCAAAATTCAACTGCCTATCTTAATGTCATAGGCGAAAGTATGCGCGACCTTTTTATTGGCGAAGGGGATCTCCTTAATGCTATGGAGGGGGATTTAATTATTGTTAAACGTCTTCTAGGTAAAAGAGGAACACCTAGTGCTAAAATAGCAGAAATAGTGGGTCGAGCGCAAAGTTATAGTGTGGCTTATATTATTGAAAAAGATTCTCATAAATCTTTAGTAGATATAAGAACAGATTTTCCAATAGGTGCTGAACTTACTTTAGAAAAATTAGAAACTTACAGTGTTGGTGATGTTTTTAAAGTTGATAATAAAGAAAATACTATTATGGAATTTTTAGGAAATATGAAAGACCCTAAGGTTGATGAAAAAATAGTTCTTGCACAGTTTAATAAACACGATGAATTTGAGAAAGAGGTATTAGATATTGCTAAATCTTTTAATGAAGTTCATATCAAAAACTATCCTCAACGTAAAGATTTAAGAAGTTTAGCATTTTGTACTATTGACCCTGTAACTGCTAAAGATTATGATGATGCAATCTATTGGGATAGTGAAAATTCAACTCTTTATGTAGCTATTGCTGATGTAAGTGAGTATGTCAAACCTTTTGGTGCTTTAGATAATGAAGCTATATATAGAAGTTTTTCTATATATTTACCCCATCGTTCTATCCCTATGTTACCTAGACAACTAAGTGAAACACTCTGTTCTTTACAACCCCATGTTGATAGACTTGCTTTTGTATTCGAGATGCAACTTGATTTAAAAACATTGGAAGTAACTGAGTCAAAAGTATATGAAGCGATAATTCACTCTCAAAGACGTTTTAACTATGAAGAGATAGATGATTTTTTTGATGGAAAACTCAAAGCTCAAAATAAAAATGAGATTCAGATTTTTGAGGATTTAACCGCATTAAGAGTTGTAACAGATGCTCTTAGAGAGAAACGTTTAAAAATAGGTTATGATTTTCGTTCAACAGAGATAGAGATGAAAATAGATGATGATGCTAACCTTTCTCAAACATCAGTAGCTCAAGAAACACCCTCTCACTCACTTGTTGAAGATTGTATGCTTTTAGCAAACAAAGCTGCTGCTAGTAAATTTGAGAGAGGAATTTTTAGAGTTCACGAACAACCTAGTCAAAATAAGATTCAGATACTCTATCAAGAACTCGCTGGTATCGGTATGAATATTGATATTAAAGATACAATGAAAGAGACTATCACAGCTATTCAAGAACAAGCAAGAGATATGGATTTAGAAGCTGAAGTAGATACTCTTATAATACGTTCTCAGATGCAAGCAAAATATGCTCCTCTCAATTTTGGTCACTTTGGTTTAGGTTTTGAAGCCTATACTCATTTTACATCTCCTATTCGTAGATATTCTGATCTGATTGTTCATAGACTTTTAAAAGCGATTAACAATAATGATACAGAAGAAAGCTCTTATGTTTTAAGAAACATCGAATCTTTAAGTATGAATATCAGCGATAAAGAGAGAGAAGCTAGTTCCATAGAGCAAGATTTTATGGCACGCAAATTTTCTCGTTGGGCAGAAAAGAATATCGGTAAAGAGTTCAAAGCAAGAATAAGTGGAACAGACCCTGAACTTAAAGCTGATTTATTAGATGTAATTCAAGGTGCAAGACTTATAATCACTTCAGGTGAAAATGTTGTACTTTTTGAAGATGTTATTGTAAGAATAGATAAAGTAGATATTGCTAAGGCTAAGATATTTGTGGCAGTTGTTGGGAAGGTGGATGTATAAATCTGAGCTAGACAAACATATTCAAAACCATTCTGTTTCAAATAACTTCATATTCTTTGGGGAGAGTCATTTTTTGATAGATATGTATACAAAAATGCTAACAAATATCAAAGATGCTCTTATTTTAACATTTTACTATGATGAATATAATTTCCAATCAGCCAAAGCTCATCTTTCTCAAGCTTCTCTGTTTGGTGATAGAAATATTTTGATTATTAAAAGTGAAAAAAAAGTACCAAAACAAGAGTTAGAGATATTAATAAATCTTTGTGAAAAAAATAGAGATAATATTTTTGTTTATAGCTATTTTGGTTCTGACCATAAAATATATGCAAAAGCTTTTGCAAAAAAAAGTACAATGGTTGTAAGATTTTTTCATCCAAAAAACTATGAATCTCAAAATATTGTACTTCAAGTGGCTCAAGAAAAAAATGTAAAGATAGACAAATACACAATCTCTCATCTTTTAAATATCCATAATGGAGATGTAGCTCTTGCTTGTAATGAGATGGATAAATTTAAAGTTTATGATAGAGAAATTACAACAAAAGATATTGAAAATTTAGTCTATGGACTGAGTGAAATTAATTTAGATGATTTTATAAAAAAGATACTCAATAAAAAAGAGTTTACAGATGATTTACAAAATATTCTACAACATGGTGAAGATGAAATACGAGTTATAACAGCACTTACATCTTATATTACTCAACTCTATATGTTTAATATATATATTCGTGTAAATGGTGCACCTAATGCTTTAGAGATACTTGGTTATCCTGCTCCAAAATTTGTAGTGGATGAAAAAGCTTCTCTATCTTTAAAATTTAAACCTCAAGTATTTTCAAGACTTCACGAACTTCTTCTAAGTAGTGAGTTAAAGATGAAAAGTTCAAATGTAGATAAAGAAGCTATTTTACTCTCTACACTTATTAGAGTTCAAAAAATAATTTAGAACTCTAATTAGAAGTTAGCTTAATGTAAAAAGTGACGAACTTCCGAAAAATATAAACTCATACCAAACTCATTAGCTGCATCTATAATCTCTTGATCTCTAATACTTCCACCAGGTTCAATAACATTTTTAACACCAGCTTCAGCCGCAGAATCTATGCTATCACGAAATGGAAAGAATGCTTCTGATGCTAAAGCAGAACCAGTTACATCAAGACCCATATCTTTAGCTTTTTTCAAGGCACATTGAGCAGCATCAACACGAGAAGTCATACCCATACCAACAGCTACCATTGCAGAGTTTTTAACATATACTACACAGTTAGATTTAGTTAAAGATGCAACTTTATATGCTATCTCCATATCTTTCATATCTTGTTCACTTGCAGAGTTTTTAGAAACTAATTTAGCATTTTTAACTTCATCAGAACCAACAACATCAGCGTCTTGAAATACAAAACCACCGTCAATATGTTTGAAATCTTTTGTATCATTAGCAAGAACTAACTTATCAGAACCCATCTCAAAAAGTTTAATACGTTTTTTCTTAGCAAAAATCTCTTGAGCCTCTTCTGTAATACGTCCAGCGATAACAACCTCTAAGAAAATCTCATTCATCTTCTCAGCAAGTTCTGCATTTACAGTACCATTCACGGCTACAACACCACCAAATGCTGAAACTGGGTCACATTTAAGTGCTTCAATATAAGCTTCTAAAAGTGTGTCTTTTATAGCAAAACCACAAGGATTACCATGCTTAGAGATACAAACTGCATTCTCTTCACCAAAACCAGCAGCAATTTTAACAGCACCATTCAAGTCATTTAAGTTATTAAAACTTGCTTCACCTTTAAGCGTTGTGAAATTATCTGAAAAATGCTTATCAAACTCATATAAAGCACCTTTTTGATGAGGATTTTCGCCATAACGAGTATCCATCACTTTATTTCCAACGATAAATTGTTTTTCACCAAAGCCATTATTAAAACGCTCATTCATATAGTTAGCAATCATTGAGTCATACGCTGCTGTATGCTCATAAGCTTTTATCATATAACCACGACGGAACTCTTTTGTATTTTTTTCATTCTCAATAGCATCTATAACATCTGAGTAATCTTCTACATTTGTAACAATAATAACTGCATCAAAGTTTTTTGCAGCACTTCTAACCATTGCTGGTCCACCAATGTCGATATTTTCAATAATATCATCAAAATCATCAGTTTTTTCAATCGTCTCTTTAAATGGATAAAGATTTACACAAACTAAATCAATAGACTCAACACCTAACTCTTTAGCTTGGTCAAGATGACTTTGCTTATCACGACGATGTAAAATACCACCATGAACATAAGGGTTTAACGTTTTAACACGCCCCTCAAAACACTCTGGAAATTTTGTAACTTCATCTATCTCAATAGCTGAAATACCAGCTTCTACTAACTTCTTATATGTTCCACCTGTTGAGATAATCTCATAATCATTTTTAACTAATGATTTACAAAACTCAACTACACCTGCTTTATCACTAACGCTTACTAATGCTCTTTTCATTCTTTACCTTTTATCTAAATTAATTGTTAAATTTTAGCATAATTTGAAATGCTATTCAAATGTAAATTAGCTACTCTTTTTTGCTTTTGAGAAGTCTAAGTATTCACTTATATCTTCACCATTATCAAACTTTTCATCAAACTCTTTAGCTATTATTGTAGGAGTTAACGGCTGTCTTGATAAATAAGTTGCCGTAGACTACTTATTTATCTCCTAGTGCTTGTTATATAGCTGCGGCAGTAGTATTTAAGCTTTGAAGTTTTTCTGCTAACCACATTTTTATAACAGCTTGACGACTTACACCAACATGTTTAGCTTCTTTATCCAAAGATTGAACCATCCAAGATGGGAAGTCAATATTAACTCTTTTTGGTTCTTCGTTTATCATCTTAATTTTTGATGTATCAAAATATTCCAATACATCTTCTTGATTATTATCAAATATTTTATCTAGTTCTGATGCTTTCATAAAGTTTAGTCTCCTTTTCTCTTGAGCGTCTTATAGAAATAATTCTAATATTTGTATCTCTGTAAGTGATAATTACAGTATAGTTTTTTGAGTTAATTTGCCCTAAAACTAAAAATCTATCTTCATCTTCACTTTGTGGAGATCGGATTTCAAAAGAGTATGGGTCTTCCCATAGCTTTTGAGCTTTTTCAAAGTCAATATTGTGTTTGGACTTATTGATACTGCTTTTTACTTTATCATATTCAAATTTCATACCTGAATTATACCATAATTATATGAGAATTACTTTTAGAAGTGGTTTTTATGTGAGTATACAACGACTGAATATAGCGAATAAGTCGCCGTGAGATTACTTATTCGCTACTATATTTTGTTATGTCTTTATGCAATATCTTTTAATGAAAGTTCAAGCATACTTTCTATATTCAAATGGTAATCTATTGATTCCCATTCAATACCAGTATTCATACAAATTAATTTATAATCTTTTAACTGTCTAATTGAAGCATTTTTTAATGGTTCATACCATTCTATTGGTGTAGATATTATTCTATTATCTTCAAGTTTTACATGTAAGTATTCATCATCAAAATGAACCTCTTTACCTTTAATTAAACCACTCATTCCAAATCCTTGTAAAGTTACTTTGATTTTCTTTGATAATTTCAAGTGCTAACTTTAAATCTTTAGGTTTTAAGTAGTTTTGAACTACTTTTAAATTCTCTAATTCAACTTTAGCAAATCCATCACTTTTCATAATATGAATATGTTTTGGTTCATGCTCATTAGCATAAAAGAAAAATTTAAAACCATTTTTATTTAGTAAATGTTCTATATCAAGAGATATGGAATGAGAAAGTAACATATTTTTATTACTACGATTTGTTACCTATCAAATGTACACTTTCTTACTGTCATTGTTTTTGTCCCTTTATTATAGAATGATATACTACCAATTCTAACACCACTCCATCGTCTATCTACAACCACTATTTTTTTGTAGATGTATCTTCACAGAATAATGAACCTCCATTATTTAAATGTACTCTGGCATCATATTCTGAAAGATACTTTTTTTCCTTTGCACAAGCATTCAGTGTTAATAAAATTATTATAGAGATAAGAAGTTTCATTTTTTTTCCAAAAATTAAATTTACCAATTTACTTTCATAAATAGGCATATTCAAAATTAGGCTTTTTTTATTTCACTAATGCTAATCTCTGATATAACGGTCGAATAGAAGCATAAATTTTCACTAGGAAATTTATTGACTTCCTATGTTTTGTTAGCTTTTAGTCGTAGTGTGTCCACATTCTAAGAACTTTAATGACTTTTTCTTCTTCAATTATTTCATACACAAGTCTATGCTGTTTGTTTATTCTTCTTGAAAATTTACCTTTTAAATTTTGAGATAAGTATTCAAATTCAGGTGGATATTGAAGAGGATTATTTTCGATGATTTGAAGTAGTTCCATAACTTTTGGTTTCAAGCCACTTGATTGATGCTTTTTAGCATCTTTTTTGGCTTGAGGAGAGAAAAGGAGTTTGTACATTACCAATCTAGCTTGTCAATTGTCACAAAGTTTTCTTTAGATTCATTAGAAGCATCAATAATACTTTGTTCCATTCCTTTTATACTTTTAAGATAAACATCATCATTTTTAAACTCTGTTTGGTCTAGTATGGTAACTTCTTTTTTTGTAAAATGATTCAAAAGCCAAAGAAATTTTTCACTTATATTATCTTCAACTTTTAATGTAATAGTTTGCATAAAAGTTCCTTTTCTGTTATTTTTTTGTATTATAACATATCAGTAACTAATCAGCCTATACTAAATCCCATAATATAGGGATTTAGTATAGGCTGATTAGTTACAAAAAAATTACTTGATGTTGTGAGAGAGGATAGTTACCTCTCCCTTTGCTGATTACTTCACTTATCTAAACCTTTTAAAAACTTTCTCAAAATTTATAGTTATATTACAAGTAGTCTCTTCAAATTTATAACTCTCTTTTAAAAAATCACCCTGCTTATCATATAGTTTCCCATCTAGTTTAAAAACTTTTGCCTTTAAATCATCAGGATAAACAATAATATAATATTTGACTTTCTCTTTTTCATAGAGCTCAAATTTATAGTTTTCATCTCGTTTTGCTGTAGATTTTGAGATAATCTCTACTATAATTTCAGGTTCTTTTGTAAGATAACTATCATTAGTTTCTCCACACGTCAATACTATATCTGGTCTTAAAACAGTATCATCACTAATTTTATAATCAACCTCTCCTAAAACTTCACACAACTCACAATCATCTAATTGATTTCGAATATTATAAATTATTTCACTTGCTAAACTCTGATGTTTACGCATAGGTGCAGGACTCATAGCAACTGCTATACCATTCATCAATTCCCAATTACCTTCCCATAATTTATAATCATCATAAGAATAACTTACATCTTCTAATCTTAATGCTCCCATCTAATTGCTCCTTTAATTATTTTTATTCAAATATAAAATCATAGCCTGATAAATCAATAACTTCATTTGTACTTAAATCTATTGTCATATCTGCATCTGTAATATCTGCATCATCATTAACATCTATATATAACATAAAATTATCTCTATCAAGAACAACTTCTGCTCCCGTCTTTTCTTCACTTAATGAACTTAAAACTGCTCCATATCCATTTGCTTCACCTATATATTTTCCACCATCTTCATCATTTTCAGCATCTTCAACAACTGTCCTAAAATCAAAAATATCTTCACCACTAATAAAATCTAATATTTTATCAACATTTGTTCCTTGAGAGTTTGAAACATTTTGAGGCTTATACGAATCTCTTCCGGGTCCTAAAGTAATAACGTCTTCGCCATCAGAAGCTTTATATTCATCATTTCCAGAATCCATATTTACTATATCAACACCACTCCCACCTATTAATTTATCATTTCCAGCTCCCACTTCTACTGTATTTTGAGAACCCTCTGCTCCAGAAGTATCTCCAAGAGCAATAATATCCCAACCAGCACCAGTATTAACCTCTTGATCAACTGTTGCACCAGCGATATTTGCATCTATTCCAGAATCACCTGCTGTTAATTTTGCAACAGTGCTAATCGCTTTATCTCCAATATCTAAATAAGCATTACCAGAAGCATTAATAACTGTTGTGCCATTAGCAGATTTTACAACCATTTTCATTTTACGACCATCATTTGCAATAAAATTAAGTGTTTCAACATGATCCATAATAACATCACCAAAATCTATATCATCTCCTGCACCCATTAGGTTTATGAAATATGTATCCATTGTGCTATCTGTTGTTGTATGTCCACTTAATGTAAGAGTTGTATCATCATCATCATCATCGACATCTGTTGTAAAAGTAATATACGCATTTGCTTCTAAACCTTTAAATGCACTCTCATCTTTAAATGTATCTGCTAGAACTATAATCTGCATATTGTCCATATATTCCATATCAACTGTACCATCTAAAGTGTCTGTAACAATAAAAACAAGAAAATCATCAAAAGCTTCCTCTTGAACACCATCTTCAAGTGTTGTAGCAATATCTGAACTAAAACCTAATTTATTCATAGAACCACCATTCCCATCAATACGAGCGCTACTTGGAATAATACTAGCATCATTACCATCTATAATCATAGTATCATCTCCACCCTCTAAACTGATAGCTAGATTATTTAATAGACGCGTATCATCTGCTTTAATATATACCATATCTGCACCAGCAGCCGTATGGATATAACCGATACTTGCCCCATCTGCATTATCTATATAAACTTTTACATCACCGGTTACAGCATCTGTTTCCAACTCTTGAAGAGCTTTAAACATTGTTGGCATAATTCCAGTAGATATAGTTAAATCTATTGATCCATTATTTGTAATAACAATTTTTTGTATGCTATCTTTTCCTGCTGTTAATGCTATTGCATTGTGTCCTGTAATATCAATACCTGCACTTAACAGTGTACTTCCTCCATCTGATTGGTCATACTCAAATGTTGAATAGATAGATTTCATAATTGCATTACTTGTTTTATTTGATTTAAAATCTACGGTTACAATATTATAAGGACTTCCAACAAATTCAGTATCTAATTTTATAGTACCTGCCGTACCATGATCGAAAGTAATATCTTGCTGTGTTTTAGCTACTCTATAATCTTCAATCATACGTACATTATCAACTGTTCCCTCTGCTGTACTTATTAAAACAGATATGTGTTCTATATCGCTTGTATTTACAAGGTCAAGAACTGCATCATCATCATCCCCCGCAAAACGAAACTCTACATCTTCTACATTTATGATACTTGCAGCTGAACCATCGACAACAGTAGCTCGTAAAACATCTCGACCTTGACCTCCATCAACACCATCAATATCTTGAAGAGTTTCCATATTACCATTAACAACACGCCCTTCAATAACATCATAGCCACCCATATCTCCCTCTATACCGATATGATCTTCATTGACAGTTAAATTATGTGTTGCTGCTGGATAATGCTCCTCTTCTGGGTCTAAAGCATATATTTCCCCTTCGGCTACTTCTACTGTAATTGGGTCTGCAGTAATTTTATCTAAAAGATAATCTGTACCCTTTCCTAAATCTGCATAATATTTAGAAACTTCTATTTTATTATCAATAACTATTCTATCTTGCCCCTCTGCACTCTCTACAAATTTTAACCACATATCCTCTTTTAAGATAGCTCCATTATAGAGTTTATCCACCCAAACCTGTTTTTCTACCTCCTGAGAAGCTCTACCAAATACATTAACATATAAAGCTTCCACAAAATCTGAATAATTTTGATTATTTGGATAAATATGTAAATTCGGATTTATGGAGTGTGCAACCTCTTCAATAGATTCCATCTTCATTAAACTATTCATAATTGTATATGTCATAGCTTTATTTACGGTTGCGATATAAACCTCAGCAACCTGTTCTGTCGTATATTTACCTGTTGGTTGAACCGTTGGTGTATATGTTTTATTATCATTCTTATCACTATTACATGCTGTCACAGTAAGTGCTATGATAATCATCAAAAATGTAAATAGTTGATTAAAATTAATTTCTCGCATTATTTCTCCTTTAAACTGTATACTATTATAACACTAAAATTAAATAATAAAAAGGTTACGTATGAACAACATAGCTATTATATGCTCTGGTGGTGATGTTTCAGGGATGAATCCAGCTCTTAAACATTTTGTAGAATACAGTTTTTTTAAAAAAATAGTTCCCTATTTTGTTTATAATGGATATGAGGGTCTTATAGATAATAAGATAAAAGAAGTATCCTATAAAGATGTAACTGGAATTATTACAAAGGGTGGGACTATTATCGGTTCTGCAAGAAGTAAAAGATTTATGCAAAAAAAATTTAGAGATATTGCAAAACAAAATTTAGATAACTTAAATATAAGTATGCTTATTGTACTTGGTGGAGATGGCTCATTTCGAGGTTTAGATATTTTTTCTAAAGAGAATAAAATTAAATTTTGTGGTATTCCTGCAACTATAGATAATGATATTAATGGAACAGATTACTCTTTAGGTGTTGATACAGCATTAAATATAATAAAAACTTCCATAGATGCTATTAGAGATACTGCTTCCTCTTTTAAAAGAGCTTTTGTTATAGAAACGATGGGTAGGAATTGTGGTTATTTAGCACTTGTTAGCTATCTAACATCAGGAGCTGAACTCTGTTTAATTCCTGAGATAGATTATAAACTCAAAGATTATGAAGAAAAATTCAAAACTGAACTTAAAAATGGACGTAGATATTTTATAGTTATTGTTTCAGAAGGAATTAAACAAAATTCTCAAGAGATAGCGCAATGGTTTGAAGAAAAGATAGGTATAGAGTCACGAGTAACTGTTCTTGGATATATTCAACGAGGTGGAAATCCCAGTATTTATGATAGATTAATGGCTTATAAATTTATTACCCATGCTATTGACAATCTGTTGTCAAATAAGAATACAAATTCTATTATATGCTATACAAGTAATGGTTTTATAACCCGAAGTATAGATGAAGTGGTAAGCTCTCCAAAAAAGTTAGATGAAGAGCTATTAAAACTATTATAATTACCCTTTTTTTAAAACACCATTAACATAAACCTTAGAGATATTATATCTATGTAAAATAAGATGAATAGCTAACTCTTTTGTTGGCTCTTTATCTAAATCTAAAACTATCATATCTGCATTTTTACCCTCTACTATCTCCCCAGTATTTAAACCTAAAGCTTCGGCTGCATCTATTGTTACACTCTTTATAAGTTTATTTGCTAACTCTAAAAGAGGTGCATCACTTTGCATAAAGAGTGCTATCTTCATCTCTTCAAAAAGGTCAAGTTTATAGTTAGAACTTAATCCATCAGTAGCGATAATCCATTTTATATTTTTATCATCTAACTTTTTAAGGTCGATAGCTCCACCACCTAAAAGTCTATTTGAGATAGGACAATGAATAACCGTATGATTATTGTGAGCAATAGTATCTAACTCCTCTTCATTCGCTTTTACAACATGTGTTAAAAGAGCTTTATGTGTATCAAAATGTTCTAAAAATTCTTTTGCATCACTAACATTTCTATTTTGTTTTAAAAGATTTTGAAAAAACTCTTTGAAATCTCCATCACTATTATCTAACCAATTACGTTCTGCTTCACTCTCCATAAAATGAGCTGTTAATTTTAAATTTTCATTTTTTACAATCTCTAAAGCTTTTTTAATTAAAATAGGATGAACAGAATATGGAGAATGTATAGCAACTGCCGAATGAAATCCATCTCTCTTAACAGTTTTAGAAGCATCAAGACGTGAAAGAAAATCTTGAAATAGTGTATCTGCCATAACGGCTTGAGAACCTATAAGTTCATTAAAAAAAACAACATTTTGGGGAGCTTTTTCACAAGCATCTAAATCCATACCATGTGAACTTATAGCACCAAAAGTAGTGATACCAGAATCAAGCATAGAATCTATCGCCTTACTCATACAAGTAATATCACACCCCCCTATAAGCTCTTCACGATTTTCTATTACACTATAAAGCCAACTCATAAAATCACCGTAGCTTAGTTGTGTTTTATTTGCTGAGAACTCTATATGAACATGAGAATTGATAAGTCCAGGCATCAAAAGAGAGTTTTCTCTTAAAGATGTTACTTTTGCATCTGGAAACTCATTAAGGAGTTCTTCATAAGGAGCTATTTTTACAATAGTTTTTTCAAAGGCTACTGATAAATTTGTAGCTACTCTATCTTTTAATAGTATATAGTGTGGTGTTAGTATTTGCATAGTTATATCTTTTTAATTTATTTTTATATCTAATTATATCTTATTTACTTGCGATAATTTTTACTCGTTTACATCTATTTGAAAGAAGTATAAATGAAAAATACCCTGCAATTAAAATTGCTATAAATAACCAATATATATTAAACCATGCAAAAATAGACTCATTATATACTAAAGTATATAATACTACTGTACTCAAAATCATCTCCACGACAACCAGCCAAATAAGAAGAAAAAACCACTTTCTCCATACTTTTACTAAATCACCATATCCTATAACTTCAATATTTTGAGTATATTTACAATCTGATAACTTTAATTCATAACCTCCAATTTTTCTATTAAATAAATACTTTACACTTCTAAAGAGTGTGACAAGTAGTGTAAAAATCCAAATTATTTTAAACCAAAAATAGCCTATACTAAAAAGAGCATTGATCACTTCATCTGTTAAAGTTGGCATATTTTGATTGAAATATATAATAGTTGTCAAACTAAAAGCTATAACTAAAGCCCATCCAAAACTAGATAAAGTAACTCTAATTATCCATTCTAACCATAATAAAAAATAAAACTTACTCATCTTTATCCCTAAAATTAAAAATTTATTAAAATAAGTATAACTAAATTATGGCGGCATCAAGTAATCTTAGCTATAATAGCTCGATTTTTAAATTTGCAAATTGGGTGAAAAATATATGGATTATTTACGAACAAAGAGTATCGACTCTCTAAGCGGTACTATTAAAATCTCTGGAGCTAAAAATGCTTCATTACCTCTTATAGCGATGACTATATTAGCTAAAAATAGTGTGAATATAAAAAATTTACCTCATGTTGCAGATATTAATACTCTTTTAAAACTTTTGTCAAATCTTGGCGCTATATGTGAATTTCAAGATGATAAAGTTATTGTAAATACTCAACCTCTTAATCAAACAAAAGCAACGTATGATATTGTTAAAACTATGCGTGCTTCTATTCTTGTCTTAGGTCCTATTCTTGCACGATTTGGTCATTGTGAGGTTTCTATGCCGGGGGGTTGTGCTATTGGTCAGCGTCCTGTTGATCTTCATCTTAAAGCACTTGAACAGATGGGTGCAAAAATAGCTATTAAAGCTGGTTATATTGAAGCGTCCACTCCAAATGGTCTTAATGGTGCGAATATAATCTTTGATAAAATTACGGTAACAGGAACTGCAAATATTATTATGGCTGCTGCTCTTGCTAAAGGTACGACAACTATTACAAATGCAGCAAGAGAACCTGAAGTAGTTCAACTATGTGAAGTTCTAAATGAGAGTGGTATTAAGATTGAAGGAATAGGAACAGCTATCATTAAAATAGAGGGGACAGATGGAGCTTTAGTCGATATTAAAGATTTTACTGTTATTCCAGATAGAATCGAAGCTGGAACTTATCTCTGTGCTGGTGCTATTACAAAATCAGAAATTACTATTACTGATGTAGATGCTTCTCATCTTCAAGCTGTTTTAGCAAAACTTGAAGAGATGGGAAATAGTTTTACAACTACTAAAAATAGTATTACGATACATCCAGCAGAGACGATTAAACCTGTTAAAATAATCACTCAAGAATACCCTGCTTTTCCAACAGATATGCAAGCTCAATTTTTAGCACTTGCAACACAAGCAGAGGGTGTTTCAATTATAGAAGAAAAGCTATTTGAAAATCGTTTTATGCACGTAAGTGAACTTCAACGTATGGGTGCAGATATATCATTAAATGGTCATACAGCAACTGTTACAGGAAAAGCTAAACTAAGTGGAACAGACGTTATGGCGACAGATTTAAGAGCTTCAAGTGCTTTAGTATTGGCTGGTCTTGTTGCTAGTGGGGAAACAAATATTCATCGGATATATCATCTTGATCGTGGGTATGACGCTTTAGAGAAAAAACTTCAAAATATTGGAGCAGATGTTATAAGATTAAAAGAGAGCTAAACTCTTTTGTCTATACTAAAAATACCATAGCATTTTTAATCTCTATCTCTCCACTTAGTTCTGATTCAAATACTCTACTCGGAAACTTTTTGAGAGTCTCTTCATAAGTTGGATTATGTTTACAATATTCTAAAAAATCATCACTATTTTTACTTACAATATTTGAAAATTTTGAAACAAACTCATCTATATCATAAATAGCTTTTGCTTTACCCTCTTGTAAAAGTTTATTTGTAGCACTACTTTCACCAACTCTTTGAGGAAGAACAAATATCTCTTTTCCCATCTTTAATGCAAACTCTACACTTCTCATACTACCACTATTTAGTTCAGCTTCTCCAACGATTAAAACATCCCCTAGAGCAACAACAACTTCATTTCTAACAACAAAGCTATATGGTCTAGCAGTTGCACCATACTGAAATTGACTAAGTAACAGACCTTTTGAGCCAATATTAGCTAATAAATTTTTATTTACTACTGGATACTTAATATCTATTCCACAAGGTAAAACAGCTATCGTATTTGTAGAACCTGCCCCATTATGAGCAATAGCATCTATACCCATAGCACCACCACTTACTATACAGATACCTGCATTTGAAAGTGCTGATGCAATATTTTGTATCATTAATCTCGAATATTTACTTGGTTTTCTGGTTCCAACTATCGCAATTTTTTTTCTTTTTAAAAGGTCTAAATTACCCTCATAAAAAAGCTCTTGAGGATATTTTTTCATATCCTCTAACTCTTTAACTACTTCATTTACTTTATTCATATCTTAATATATTTTATCTATAAGAACTAATTTAACATCTTTAAAAAGCTCTTTTGAATCAAGTAAAGCCAACATTGTTTTAGAGTGAGGATGACCGATAGCGATAGCACTACCATATTTTTTAGCTATTTTAATAGCTTTTTTAATTTGTTCTACAATATATTGCTTCTCATTTTTATTATCTAAAAATATATCTCTCGCTATATATTTTTTTCCAAACTTTTTAAGAACTTTAGGTGCTTTGGTTTTTGCTGTTGTTCTACTATCTATAAAGTTTATCTTATTTTTATTTAAAGACAAAATCAATTTATTCATAGCTATCTCATCAGATGTAAATTTACTTCCAGTATGATTGTTTATATACTTGACTCTTGGAAATAGTTTTTTAAGCTCTGTTATACGAGATGAAATCTTTTTCTGAGAATCTTTTACTCGTAATGTTAATGGCTCTTCAGCTGTAAAATGTTGCGCTTCCATTGGAAGATGCACCATATAAAAATCCTCTTTAAAAGCTAACTTTGCAGAATTTGGTCTTGCTTTACTTGGAGGTAAAAAAGACATAGTAATAGGAATTCCTAAATTTTTAATAACTTTTATCTGAGATTTAGTACAAACATCATCTATAATAATGGCTAACTTTGGTTTTGATTTGGATTCTACTATCTGAATTTTTCTTTCTATACTTTTAGGTGGTATATTTACTTTATCATCAAACTCATGTGATGCAGATGTATATGCTTTTACCTCATTGTGTAAAATCTCTTTCAATTTACTATTAATACTAGTATCTTCAACTTCTGTAGTTTTTTTAATAACTGCTACTTTTTCAACAATTTCCACTAACTCTATCTCTTGTAAAACTTCTAAACGTTTTTTATTTTCACTAATTAAATCTTTTGTAGCTTTTTTATCTTCTACTATTTTTTGTTTAGCTAAAAAACTTTGTTCATTTAATGCAGAGTTATAACCAAAATAATATCCACTAAAGAAAACTAGTATAAAAAATGGTATTGCACCCAACAAATACAATTTGATATTAGTTTTAGATTGGGGTTTAATATCTACTTTTGGTGTTGAAACTGTCTTTTTCTCTTTTCTCTTTCTTCTTGACATATATTAATACACTTCTTTTATCTTAGATTTTTGTAACTATATCCTATAAAAGTAAAAAAGATAGCATTATTTTTCTACTTTACATTAAAATTTAAGTATTATTTTTATATAATACCCAGTTCCTTTCTCTTTGTATCATTTATTATAAGTGATATATTTTTAAAGCCGAAAGGGAAACAATCGTCATTTAATGACATATACCAAGAGGAGATCATATTATATGAGAAACTACGAAAACCTAGTAATAGTAAAACCTACATTTACAGCAGAAGAGATTCAAGCTAGCATTAAAGCTATCGAAGAAATTATTACTTCAAATGGTGGCGAAATCGCTGCAACAACAGCAATGGGAATGAGAAAATTAGCTTACCCTATTGAAAAAAATGAGCGTGGTTTTTACCATGTTATCTATTCAACAATTGCTCCATCTGCAATTTCTGAAATTGAAAGACGTTTTCGTATTAATGAAGACTTACTTCGTTTTGTTACTATCAAATACGATACTAACCGTGAAATCAAAGCATGGAATAATTTAGTTGAAAAAGCTAAAAAAGCTTCTGCTCCAAAAGTAGAAACTCCAGCAGAAGAAGCTCCAGTAGCAGAAGATGTTCCAGCAACTGAAGCAGTAGCTGAGTAATTAGCAAAAGAATTAAGGAAGACTCATGTTCAATAAAATAATTTTAGTTGGTAACCTAACACGTGATATCGAACTTAGATACTCTCAAGGTGGAATGGGGATAGCTAGTACAGCAATCGCTACAAGCCATAAATTCACTGTTAATGGTGAAAAAAAAGAGGAAGTATGTTTTGTAGATCTTACTTTTTTCGGAAGAAGTGCTGAAGTTGCTAACCAATACCTTCGTAAAGGAAGTAAAATTCTTGTAGAGGGTAGATTAAAGCTTGATCAATGGGTAGACCAAAATGGACAAAAAAGATCTAAACATGGTGTTACAGTAGCTACTATGCAGATGTTAGATTCTAAAGGAGATAATAACTCTCAAGGTTCTTATAATAACAATCCTCCTATGGGCGATAATAATAATATGAATCAAAATAGTTATCCTCAACAGGGTCAGCAACAATCATATCAACAACCTGTACAACAACAGCAGCAACAAAACTATGGACAAAATGAGCCTCAGCAAAGTTATCAACAGCAACAACCAAGCCAAAATAACCAAGCTCAAAGCCAAAGTCGTAGTATGCCAAGTGCTAGCGAAATACCAACAATAGACATCGATGAAGATGAAATTCCATTTTAAAAAATAGATAACAATAAGGAAATAAACATGTCAGAAAAAAGAAAATACAAAAAAAGATATTGTAAATATTGTGAAGCAAAAGTTGACTTCATGGATTATAAAGATACAGGAGCATTACGTTTCTCTCTTTCAGAAAGATATAAAATTATGCCACGTCGTTTAACAGGTAACTGTAAACGTCACCAAGATATGATTTCTATCGTTATTAAAAGAGCTCGTGCTGCTGCATTAGTTCCATATACAGTAACTAGAAAACAAGTTGTAACTGCTCCATTCGAAAACCTTAAATAGGTTCTTCTTTTTGGTGCTTTTGCACCAAATAATAATAAAAAAAGTAGTGATTAAAATGAAAAAAAAACTATCTTTACTTCTTATTGTAACTTCTATTTTATACTCAAACCCCACTGATTTCTCGATTATAATTAATAAACCATTTAACGATGCTCTTTTTGATATAACTCAAGATTATGATAGACAAATTAGTGCTATCGGTTTTTCTCAATCATTTAAAAAATCAGATACTACCAAAAATCAAAAATCATATAATGATGTTTTTTCCTACTTAAATAGTCTATCAAGTAACTATGGTTCTCAAGCTCATCTTGTAAAAGTTAATAAATATGGTTCTATCACTATCTCTAAAACAACAACACTTAATAGTTTTAATAAAGCAACTGCTATTGTAAAGACACCTACAAATGGCTATTTTGTAGGTGGTTATACACTTGAGGGTTCTTTAATTCTTTTAAAACTTAACTCTAATGGTGATACTATTTTTTCTAAGATATTTGGAACTAATAATTATGATAAACTCAATAATATGATTTTACTTGCAGATGGTGGTATTTTAACTATTGGTTCAGCCGTTACTAGCCGTTCAAAAAATGACTTACTTTTTGAAACTGGTCTAGGTAAAAATGATATTTATTTAACAAGATTTTCAAAAGATGGACAGAAAATTTGGAGTAAAAAATTTGGTACAAAAGATGATGATACAGGAGTTGATGCAGTTGAAGCAAAAGATGGTTCTATCATTGTAGTATCAACACACTCTTTTGGTACAAAAAAAGAGCTATCTCTTATGAGAATAACGGAAAATGGCGATAAGATTTGGCTTAAAAAATATAAATCTGAAAAAAATGTTACACCCTATAAACTGCTTCGACTTAGAGATAATAATTTTATACTAACACTTAGCTATCAAGATGATATGGAAAAAGAGCAGATACGACTTCTTAAATTTGATATGTATAAAAATATATTACTTGATAAAAATATTATTACAAGTTACTCTAGTGTCTTAAAAGATATTAAAGAACTTTCAGATAGTAGTATAGTTGCAGTAGGTTCGGTTAGAGATGAATTTAACAGTGATGGATTAGTTATGATTTTAGATACTAGTTTAACAATGCTAAAACAGGAACATTATGGCGATGATAACTATGATGAATTTAATGCACTTACAATACTACACAATTCACAAATTGCAGTTGCAGGACGAAATACTGCTAAAAACTCTCAAGAATCAAATATGTGGATAGTGAAATTAAATAAAGATGGAACATTAGCTCAAAAAAACTAAACTATCTTACAAATAATATCACCTATCTCTTTTTTAAGTGAATTTGCAACAACTCCACATTTTACTTTTAATAAAAAACAGATTTTATCTCTATGAGATGGAGATAAACACTCATAATTTCCCATTCCTTTAGATATAACTAAATCAGCTATATCAAAAAGTTCTTGTGCCTCTTTACTTGCTCTTGAATAAGTAAAACCAGGTGTATTTACTTTAGAATCTACAAGATTACAAATATTATGAAAACCTAACTCTTTAGCCTCAACTATTGTTACATCATTGATAATAGGAGTTCCTCTGACAAAATAGGAGTAGTTTATATCTGGATAAAGCTCTTTTAAAACTTCAATAAATATATAATCAAAAATATGTTCACCAACATTATCCCCTAATATAACAACATTTTTTGCTGTAAGTAAAGAGTTTTCCAAGATTTTAAAATCATTTATAGCAAACTCTGTATCAAAAATTTTATCCAATTCATCAGCTAAATTAAACTCTATCTCAGTAGCTAAATCTATAACATTTCCTGCTACTGCTATCTTTGTCGCGGTAAGTAATCTATTTTTAGAATGTAACAGTTTATCTTTTACAAGAGGTACAAAAGAAAGTGCTTTTTTTGTAGAGAGAGCTTTTACATCATCATATAGATCTTTTTTATTTGCAATAAGGGCCATTTTTTTATAAATATCAGCGGCAATTTCAGGTGGGGTATCTAAAAAAGAGAAGTTTTTACTCATAGCTTCAATGCTAGAGATAAGTTGAGTCTTTAAAATTTTGTCTGCATCTATCGCATCTGCAACTTTTACACTTTGATTTATTAAACAACCGATACAATCTTTATCTATAATCAATACAGTCTACTTCCCATGCTCTTCAATCGCTTTATTCCACATAAGTTTATATTTACGTTTCATAAATTCTGCTTCTGTTTGAGAAATTTTAAGTTGTTCTGTTAATGTAGCTATTGTATTTCTATCTTCATCATAAAGTTCTTGTAAAGACTCCAATGCTTGACGTAAAAAGACATTTTCAACACGTACTGCATCAAGTGTTTCATCTTTAGCATCAATAACTTTCTCATGAAGATTAATGATAGTACCTATTGTTTTTTCAACAAACTCTGGTTGCACTATCATCGATTGAGTATTTTGAGTGGATAAAGCTTTAAGTTGAGCAGGAACTGCTTCTCTAGCTGCTGTGGATGGGTCTATATATCTCATACCATTTTTCATTTTAATATCAAGTTTACCTCTTTGTATTAAATCATCAATAGCTGAAATATTTAAACCTGTAACTTCACTATACTCTTCATCTTTCATCCACGTCATAATAATCCTTTATAAAAAACTTATTTAATAATTGTTTCTATCTCTAAAGAATCAATTTCAACTTTTTTAGCTTTAGCAATACGGTCTTCTTTTAATTTAATCGCTAACTCTTCATTATCTAATGCTAACATTTGCATCGCTAAATATGCAGAGTTTATTGCTCCAGCTTTTCCAATAGCTACAGTAGCAACTGGCATTCCAGCTGGCATTTGAACAGTAGAAAGTAAAGCATCTATACCACCAAGAGCTGATGCACTCATAGGAACACCAATAATTGGTTTTACTGTTTTAGAAGATAAAACACCCGCTAAATGAGCAGCCATACCAGCAGCAGCAATAAATACTTGAGCGCCTTTAGCTTCAGCTTCTTTAATATATGTAGCAGTTCTTTCAGGTGAACGGTGTGCTGAAGAGATAATTAACTCATAATTAACACCAAATGCTTCAAATGTATCTGAACACGACTTCATTACTTCATAATCACTTTTACTACCCATTACTATTGATACAAATTTCATCTATTTTAATCCTATATTTTTAGTTTTGAAATTATATCATTTTTATGTTTGTAAAACTAAATTTTATCGAATATATTTCTTTATTTCTGGAATCATAAAGTGCTTGAAATGTTCTTCATTAATCGGTTTTTTTATAAATCTTTTTACACCAACATTTTTCATATCTTCAAGTGCTTCTGTATTATTTTGAGAAGTTACTACAAAAAGTGTCGAAACATACTGAGGAAATTCTCCAAGTACAATATCTGCAAAACTTATACCATCTAAACCCATAGTTTCTATGGAGGAAAAAATCATATCTGCACCATTTTCTTTGATAAAAAAAAGTGCATCATTAGCATCTTCAAATAACTCTATATCTAAATTTACAGAATCTATATCTAAAAGTAAATTTTGAATTTTTTTACGAACCGTTATACTTGCATCTAATACTACTATTTTCATTTTTCTTCCTCTTTTCTTTCATTTTTTAATGATTTCTCAATTTCTGGAATAATAAAGTGTTTAAAATAAGTTTCATTAATTGGTTTTTTTATAAAACGTTTTGCACCTACACCTTTAATATCATCAACTGTTTCATTGTGATTTTGAGATGTAACAATAAATAATTTTGAAACATATTGAGGATTATCACTTAATAAAATATCCACAAAACTTATGCCATCTAATCCCTTTGTCTCGATAGAAGAGAAAATTAATTCTGCTCCATTATTACGTATAGATTCAAGAGCATCTCTAGCATCTTCATATAATTCAATATCTAAATTCTCTGAATCCATCTCTAAAAGTAATTTTTTTATTTTTGTTCTTACTGTAGAACTTGCATCTAAAACTATTATTGTCATCAATATCTCTACTTTATGATTTTTTGTTACTTAAAGTCTAACATAATTGAGATTATATAAAAATATATTTATGTATAATAAGGCAAAAATATTTTAAAGGAAGTTAAATTGAGCATATATAGAGAATATGATATACGCGGTATCTACGAAAAAGAACTAAATGAGCAAACTGTAACACGAATAGGTTTTGCACTAGCATCAAAAATAGAGGGTAAATATGTAGCAGTAGGTTACGATGCACGTAGTCACTCTCCTATACTTTTTGAGTATCTTGTTGCAGGATTAAATGCAGGTGGTAAAAAAGTTCTTGGAATGGGACTTGTTCCTACTCCTGTAAACTATTTTACAAACTATCAAGAATGGAATGGTATAACACCATCTGCTTCTGTAATGATTACAGGTTCTCACAATCCTAGTGAGTATAATGGTTTTAAAATTACAGTAGATAAAGCACCTTTTTTTAGTGATGATATTTATGCTCTTGGTCGTGAATGTGAAGCGATGGATTTTCCTCCTAAAGTACAAAGAGATGTAATAGAGATAGATGCCGTAACTCGTTATGTAGATTTCTTGGTTTCAGAATTTCAACATCTAAAAGCTATGGATACTAAAATAGTTTATGATTGTGGAAATGGTGTTGCTGGAGTTGTTACTGAAGATATATTTAAAGCTTTAGAATTAAAAACAAAAGGTTTATATATAGAACCAGATGGAACTTTCCCAAATCATCATCCAGACCCATCAGATGAGCATAATTTAGTAGATGTTAAAAAACTTTTAGCAACTGATGGTGATATAGCGTTTGCTTATGATGGTGATGCAGATAGAATAGCTGTTTTAACTCATAAAAATAATATTAAGGGCGATATGATGGCTCTTTTATATAGTATGAAGATGGATAAACCAACAGTTATTGGTGAAGTAAAATGTTCACAAGTTATGTATGATGAACTTACTCGTCGTGGTTGTAAAGCTATTATGTATAAAACTGGTCACTCAAACTTAAAAGTAAAAATGAAAGAGACAGATGCAGACCTTGCTTGTGAAGTAAGTGGTCATATTTTCTTTAAACATCGTTATTTCGGTTATGATGATGCCATCTATGCAACTCTTAGAATGTTAGAGTTAATTCACGATGGAATAGATTTAGATGCAGAGTTAGCGAAACTTCCTCAAGTTTACTCTACTGAAGAGATAAAAGTAAAAACAACAGAAAAAGAAAAATTTAAAATTATAGATAGAGTTAAAGAGATGCTACAAACTCCTCCATCATCTTTTCCAACTATTAAAGATATTATAGATGTTGATGGCGTTCGTATTAACTTTAAAAATGGTTGGGGACTTGTTCGTGCTAGTAATACTACACCTGTTCTTGTTACTCGTTTTGAGTCTACTTCGAAAGAAGATGTTTTAATTTATGAAGAGGCAATTAATAGTTTAATTCTTGATGCAAAAAAATCTTTATAAATAAGTAACTTTTTTTTGTAGTATAATGCTTGTATGAAATCATTAATTATAAGCATTATACTACTTTTATCAATCTCAGGTTGTCAAGAATCTTCATATAGAGGGCATAATACTCCTTCACTCAATAGTAATCACTATATAACCTCCTCCAGAAATAACCCTAACTCTTTATCAAATAAAGCTATTGAACGAGATAAGGATAGAAAAGATAAACTTGAAATGTCTAAGATAAAATCTAATACTCAGATAGAACTAGCAAAAATCAATTCTAATAACAGATTACAAATTGCTCAAGTAAATGCTAATGCTACAAAAGAGGTAGCACAAACAAACTCTAAAACAGAGATTAAAACTTCTGAAATAGATGCTATTACGAGTAAAGCAAATATGCAAAATCAATTTTATATAACATTAGCATTGATATTAGCAGTTACTATCGGTTTCTTACTTCTCTTTATAAATAACAAAAAAAATAGAGACCTTAAAAATAAACTTTATCAAGATCAACTTAATCATGAAATTCTCTTAAAAGAGAGAGAACATGAAGAGAGACGTCTTATTAAAATGCTTGATTTAGTTTCAGAAGGAAAAATATCTCCAATTATGGAAGAGGAGATTATTCTTTCACTTACTCAACCTAAACAAAAAAAGATAGAAGAAACACAAATAATAGAAGAAAAATAAACTAATTTAAGGAAACTAATGAAAACTCATACTATTTTAATGCCACTCGATATGCACCTACACCTACGTGATAGTGTAATGCTGGAAAATGTAGCTCCACTTACTGCTTACTCTTATAGTGGTGCTATTATTATGCCAAACCTTGTTCCTCCCGTTGCAACACTTGATGATGTAAAGGCATATAAAGAACGTATTATGGCTACCGTTCCCAATGATGATTTTGAACCATATATGACTCTTTTTTATAAAAACTATGATAAAGCTTTTTTAGAAAATGTAGCCGATGAAATAACTGCAATAAAACTTTACCCAGCAGGAATTACAACAAACTCAGAGGGTGGTGTTTCATCTTTTAATGTAGAAGAGATGAGAACAACACTTGAAGCTATGAGTGATTTAGAGATACCTCTTTGTGTTCACGGCGAAACAGATGGTTTTGTGATGGATAGAGAAGCTGAGTTTATGAGGATTTATGAACTTTTAGCTCAAAATTTTCCAAAACTAAAAATAATTATGGAACATATTACAACAAAAGATGCTGTTGAGATGCTTGATAAATATGAAAATTTATATGCAACTATTACAGTGCATCATCTACTTTTAACTCTTGATGATGTTATTGGTGGAATGATGATGCCACACCACTTCTGTAAGCCTATTGCTAAACGTCCAGAAGATTTAGATGCTCTTTTAAATGTTGCGCTTGAAGCACATCCTAAAGTTATGTTTGGTTCAGATTCTGCACCACACCCTCAACATGCAAAAGAGTCTTGTGGTTGTGCTGCTGGTGTATTTACAGCACCTATCTCTTTACAACTTTTATGTGAAATTTTTGAACAGTATGACAAACTAGATAATCTTCAGGCATTTGTAAGTGATAATGCTCAAAATATTTATGGAATATGTCCTGAATTTAAAGAAGTTACTTTAGAAAAAAGAACATTTGTTGTTCCTCAAAATTATGGAACAGTTGTTCCTATGTATGCTGGTGAGGCTATCGCATGGGCTATTGAGAGTATTGACTAAAATACTTCTTCTTGAAGATGATCTGCTATTTGCGGAAACTCTTATCGACTTACTTGAAGAGGAGGAGTATGAGATAACTCATGCTCCAAATGGTCAATCTGCATTAAATTTTACTTTTACTCAGAAATTTGATATTTATCTTTTTGATATAAATGTTCCTCTTATAGATGGTATCACTCTTTTAAAAGAGTTACGTTCCTCAACTGACTATACCCCTACAATATTTTTAACATCTCATAACAACAAAGAGGTACTTACAAGAGCTTTTAATAGTGGTGCAGATGATTATATAAAGAAACCTTTTGATAATGATGAATTACTACTTAGAATAGAAGCTATTTTAAGACGTATACAAAAAAACATTCCTCAATGTATCGCCCTACTTTGTCACGATAAAATTCATAAAAGTTTTACTTACAACGATATTGAGTTAAGTTTATCAAAAAAAGAGTATCAACTTTTATTACTCTTTGTTCTTAATATCAATAATACTGTTCCTAAAGAGATGATAATAGAAGAGCTTTGGTGTAATTCTCAAACATATAGTGATGGTGCGATTAGAGTATATATAAATAAGTTAAAACAGTTATTGCCAAATATGAAGATAGAAAATATTCGTGGTATTGGATATAAACTTATTAGTTAATATTAGAACTCATTGAGAAAATAGAAGAAGAAGTGGTGACCCCGAGGAGAATTGAACTCCTGTAACTGGAATGAAAATCCAGGATCCTAACCGCTAGACGACGGGGCCACTATTTATATCTGTAAAAATGGTGTCCTGTGATGGATTCGAACCATCGGCCACATCATTAAAAGTGACGTGCTCTACCAGCTGAGCTAACAAGACATTTGGTGACCCCGAGGAGAATTGAACTCCTGTAACTGGAATGAAAATCCAGGATCCTAACCGCTAGACGACGGGGCCAAATAGAAAAAATATAACAATAAAAAGTGGTGACCCCGAGGAGAATTGAACTCCTGTAACTGGAATGAAAATCCAGGATCCTAACCGCTAGACGACGGGGCCACTATTTATATCTGTAAAAATGGTGTCCTGTGATGGATTCGAACCATCGGCCACATCATTAAAAGTGACGTGCTCTACCAGCTGAGCTAACAAGACATATTAAACAACTCTTATTGTTTTATGGTGGAATTATAGAGTTTTTTATTTTATTTGTCAAGAAAAAAAGAAAGAATTTATAAATTCTTTCTTTTTTTTAGATATTTGCTTCACATCTACCTTTTACTGCACTCTCATCAATCGTTCCAACATCTACACCTAACTCTTTAAGTCTTTCTAAAACAGGAGGATGAGTATAATGAAAAAAGATATATAAAGGATGTGATAGTGGAAAGCTTTTATTTTCAGTTACTAGCTTTTTCAGAGCATTTGCAAGTTCTATCGCACCAGCTGGTCCACCAAGTTCACTTCCCATTCTATCTGCCTCATATTCATTATGACGACTTACTATACCCATTATAGGCATCATTATAAAGCCTAAAACAGGCATAAAGAGCATTAAGAGTATCATCATTAAATAAGGACTCTCTGTCATTCCCATTTCAAGATATAAAGAATCTGGAAGATTTCCAAATATTGCAAACATTGAAAAGAGCATTGCACCAACAAGTGCTATATTTTTATATATATCACCATGTGCAAAATGTCCAAGTTCATGTCCTAAAACTGCCAGTAACTCTTTTGTTGTTAGCTTTTCGATAAGTGTATCAAAGAGTACAACTCGTTTAGCTTTTCCAAAACCACCAAAATAAGCATTAAGTCTAGCATCACGCTTACTAGCATCACTTACAAATACTCCACTGCTAACAAAACCAGTTTTATCCATTAACTCTTTAATTTTATCATCTAACTCTTCATCTTTTAAAGGTGTTAATTTATCAAAGAATATAGCTCTAAAAGCTGGATAAAACATATTTATTAAAATAACTACCGAAAAGATAAATACAAAACTCCATAACCACCATAAATCAAAACTTGTTATAATCGAATAAATACCCCAAATAACAAGAGAACCAAATACAACTGTCATAACAAAAGATATAACTGTATCTTTTATCCAAAGCCCTATACTTGATTTATTAAAACCAAACTCTTTATCTATTACAAATTTTTCATAATAAGAAAATGGCAAAGAGACTATTGAGTTTATAATAATAAAACCCATTACAATAGCGATAGTCATAATAGTTTCATTTTCAAAAAATAAATTTTCTTCAAGAAAAGATATACCTACACCTATCCAAGCTATAAAAAATAGATAGTCTACAAAAGAACTTACTATAGAAAGCTTCTCTTTTGCTACTGCATAGTTTCCTGCTTTTAAAAAATCACTAGGCTGAAGAAGAATAGCATCCTTTTTCTTTGCTATATTTATATAGCCTATCTGCATCACACTTGTATATATAGAGATTAAAACATATAGTGTATAGACACCAACGATTATTGACAACATTTTTCACCTTATATCAGCGTTTAAACGCTTTGAGTATTTTGTATAATTTTAGCATTTTTTATTGTTGTTATATAAATACTAAGAAAAAAATTAGAGAAGGGATTAAAAAAGGGGAATGATAAAAGAGTTCGAAAGTGAACTCTTTTAGGAAGAAGTAAATCTGTTAAAAATCACCTTCAGCAGCTCTAGCAGGTATATCTAACATAGCAGTTTTAACTTTTAAAGCTAACTCTAACATCTCTGCAGGTAAAGGTTTACCACCATAAATAGCTAAACTAAGATCCATTGTATATAAGTATCTTGTGCCATTACCTAACTCTATTAACATAATTCTACACGGCATAAATCCACCAAACTCGTGAGAGTGTGCTAAAAATTTCTTTGCAATAGAAAGACTACACATAGATACATTTCTTACTTTATATATTTCAGTACCTTTAGCACCATCAATAGTAAACATTTTTGTATCACCAGTAACACGCATATTATACTCTTCAGCTAAAGCTTTAATCGATTCAATAACATCTTCACTTTCAACGTCATCATTAACTTTATACTTTAATACCATACCTTTTGCAGCATCACCAGTATTTAATACTTTATCAAACATTGCCATATAGGTAGGAATAGCTTTATCATCAAGTGAACCAACTTTAGAGATCATATCTCCAAATTTAAGAAACACAACTAAAATAGTAACAATAGCAACCGCACCAATAACGCTTAAAATATTTTTCAATAGATTAATATTCATTTTTTCTCTCTTTATATTATAATTAAAACAGATATTACTGTTTCAATTACAATTATAAAGAAGAATAACTTTTATTTATATTAAAAGAACAAACTATTTTTCTTTTACCTGTGTATACTCTATTTTTTCAACCTCTTTCTCAACTGAAACTGTTACTGCTTTCTCTTCTTCTACTGTTTCTTCATCTTTTTTTAACTCATTTTCTATCTGTTGTGCATTTTCTTTCGCTTGAGTCATAGTGATATTTTTAGCTTGTTCTACCGCTTCTGCATGAGCTTTTGATAAATTTCCATCTGCCATATTTTTAGCTTCAAGTGCTAAAATCTCTGCTTTTCTAGCTGTTTCAAGAGCTTCATCTAATATCTGCTTCTCAGCAACCTCGTTTCTAATTCTATCTATTCTTTCAATAACTTGTCTATCTTGCATATGACCTATTGTATTAGCAACATTTTCACTACCAATTAAGATCTCTAAATAAATATCATTTCTCCAGTGATCAGTTAATAAATTTTCTAAATAGTTTTTATAGTCTGCATTAATCTCTGTTTTATTTGCTACAAAAATAAGGTCAAACTCTAAGCTATCTCTTTGATTAAAATATTTATAATATAGTTCTTGTAAATATGTTGCTAAAGATAATGATTTTATATATTTATAAACTTTATCTTTTTCACCATTTTCAAGTAAATAATCTAAAATATCACTAGATATAATCGCATTAATATTTTCAAATAAACCTTTTTGTTTTTCTGTACAGAAATCATAAATTTGAACTAAAGTCTCACTATCAAGAGATCTTACAAACATAAATATCTCTAAGTTTGAACCAAAATCAATATTTTGTAGGTTTTTCTTTAGTTGATCAATAATAAACTCTGGTTCTTCTAATGAATTTGCATAGGTTACAATACTAACAACAGAAGGCACCGTTTCTTCATTAAAATTCAATTCTTTAATATAAGTCTCAAGTTCTTTATGAAGTCTATCGTTAATTAATTCATTCGATAACTCTTCAAAATATAATGATAACTCTTCATCAGATGATGATGCCTCACTTAAAAGTTTATAACTATTTGCCATCTGCTGATATTTAATAATTTTATCATCTATCTCAAGATTTTCTAATAATCTAAGTTGTGATTTATAATACCCTCTTTTATTAGACTCTAAAATCTCTTTAAACTCAGTTGTAGCACTTGGTAATACTTTTACTATTTTTTCTAAGTATGCTTCATGGTCAGAAAAGCTATTTTCCGAATTGTCCATTTTTGCTAATACTTTTATTGCTGATGATCTATCTAAAGATCTCTTCATCATAAAGAAAAGTACCATACCAACAAATAATACTCCAACAATCGTATATACACCCATCGGTGATTGTGCATAAACCTCTACAAGATTAAAATTAGACTCTTTAACTAATGTTAAAAAACTGTCTATCTGTGTCCCTATTTCCATTTTAGTTCCTTTTCTCTTATCTTTGCAAATTATATCTAAACTTTTATAGTTATCATTTAAGTATTCTCTATTTTATTTTATAAAAAAATAACAATACTCTAAATTTCCATCTTTACCCGTTAATTTAGAGGGTGATTTTTGTATTAAATTCCAATTTTTAATAGAACAAGCTGTTTCAAATTTAAGCATAGCATCTAAAATAACTTTATCGTCAAGAACAACTCCATGGTTGTCTCGTTTAGCTTCACGGCCTACTTCAAATTGTGGCTTAAATAGAAGTATAATATCTTTTGTAGCCAATCTATCAACATCATCAAGTATATAAAGTAAAGAGATAAATGAAACATCACTTACAACTAAATCAAACTCTTTATCACTTTCAAATTTTCGAATATCACAACTCTCATAAGAGTAAACACGTGTATCATTTTTGATACTACTATGAAGTTGGTCTGTCCCAACATCAACTGCTGAAACCTCTTTTACATTATTTTCAAGTAAAACTTGTGTAAATCCACCTGTTGATGAACCTATATCTAAAGCAACTCTCTCTTTTAAATCTATATTGAGTTCCTCTAAAAAAGAGGCTAACTTATGTGCAGAACGTGAAACATACTCTTTATAGTTAGCTATTGTAACAGTATCACTCTCTTCAACTTTAAAAGAACTTTTCAATACTATATTATTATTCACTTTTACTAAACCATCTTTTATTATGGTCTGTGCCTTATTTCTACTTCCAACCATATCTTTTTTTACTAAATAGTTATCTAATCTCATTCCATATTTTCCTTAAAACGATTCTTTTAATCTATGCCCATCATGAAAGTTATAAAGATTTACTTTATGTTTTTTATCAAAAGAGTATACAAATGAAAAACCTGCCGATATATCTTTAAACTTGTACATCTGTTCATAAGACACTGCACCTATCATATCTAAATTTCTACTTAATCTGTAAGAGGATGCTAGATTTATCTTATAAGTAAAACCTTGCTCTTTATACCCTTGTACCTCTCCATACAAACCTTCACTATTTGCGTCTAATACAGGATACTGTGTCACATCATCAACTGTAAAATTTTCATATCCTAATGATATTTTAAATTTCCAATAAAAATCATCATTAACAATATTTGCAATATCAACAATAAAATTCCCTAATAAAAAATCTTGAGGACTAAAATATCCACCATGTCCATACGTAAAAAGGTCACTATTAAAATCATAGGTATCATATACAGCAATAAAACTGTAATTTAGATAGGTAAAACTATCTATATCTGCTGAGTAACTCATACTAGCTACTGCTTTAGTTTGTGCATTATCTTTAATATGATGCCCCTCAATTGTTGGATAGGAAGAAAAACTTAAACCATAGGATATAATCGAGTTGTAACTCATATCCAACTCGACACCACTTTTAAATGCACGCCCCCATTTTATCTCTCTGCCTTTTGCATCTAAATTTTCTCCTACTGAAGATAACATAGAATCATTATCTCCTTTTCGTAGAAACTTCAAGTTCATATTAAGATTTTGGTAAGAACCATGAAAAGCTATTGCACCCATTAACTTTGGTACTATATCTGCTCCAAGAGGTGTTGAACCTAATTCAAAAGTCATATACTCTGTCTCTATCCCTGCATTAGGAAGAAATGTTGTATTTGATGATGTTTTATTTTCATTATAGTTGGAACCTAAACCATAAGTAAGTGTATTCAATTCATTACTACCCTGAAACTCATCATAAAGGTATAAAATATCTGCATCTATATAAAGATGTCCATAAGTTTCATCATAAATATCAATATCCATAGGTATATAGTATTGAGTAAAGCTATGTAAACCATCTTCTATGCTCCGTTTTGAATAATGAAAGCCATTAGCTGATAAACTTACTTTATTTCTATTATACTGATAGCTCTCTTTAATTTTAAACTTCAACTTATCTCTCGTCTCTTTATCTAAAATATCTAAGGTTACATCTGAAGCCTCTTTTAAATAATTCATACTAATAAAAAAATCTGCCTGTTTTTCAAACTCATATTCATCCGTAGTGTATTCATTAACAATTTTTAAAAGTTCGAAAGCTTTATCATAATTTTTATCATTAAATGCACTTAAAAATTGAGCATCTGTATCTTCAACTGTTCTACCATATTTAAGGTTGATATTTTCAAAAATCTTTTGGGCATCTTTATAGTGTTCTGACTTAAATGCACACCAAGCATGCATTCTTTTATACTCTACCTCATCTTCCTCTGTTAAAATCTTTTTACCGTAGATATAACATTTATTATATTCTTCATTTTCATAATATTTAGTAAGCTTTCTATTTTTATACTCTCTATTAATTCGAGCTAAAATATCTTTTTGTAAAGGAGTCTCAAAATTATATTGTGAATTTTCCATAAATTTTTCAAACTCTATATATCTCTTACTATCTTTTAATAAATAAAGATATTTTACTGCAAGTTCAAAGTCTTCAGGATAATCGTTAATAGCATCTATATAGATCTCATCTACCTTTACATCTTGTCCATTATCTAGTTGCATATTAAAAATAACTAGCTTTTTATATTGAAGTTCCAATAAGTTATACCAAAAATCACTTTTTTTACTATCTTCAAGATTATAGGCTGAATTATATGCTATAAAAATACTCTCTTGTGACTCAGTATATTCATAAACCTCTTCAGCTGCAGCTAATGCTTTTACATCATTGTTTTGTAATTTATAAGCGGAGTGCATAATACCCTCAATACAATTATACTGATGACTCACCTCACAAGCATTCTCAAAGTAAGTGAGTGAATTTTCATAATCTTTAGCGTGAAAACTATCCCACCCAGCATTTAAGTTTTCCTCATAAATAACTTTATAATAAAACTCTTGTGCTTTACTAGAGATAACAACAATAGGTTTTAAAAGATTTTTTGCTTTAACATAATTTTTATTTTGAAGATATTTTTTTGCTCGTCTAAAAGATATATCAAGATAAAATTTAACAGCCTTTCTATAATAAGCGAGATAAGGTAAAATCATTTTTAAAGCTTCTATCTCTTTATTATCTTTTTGTAACTTCAACGCTTTAGTATAAATACCTTCAAATAACATATCTTGTGTATTTTTAAAATCATTATCACGTAAAAGCTCTTCTGCTTTATAATACTCTCCATCTTCAATAAATAGTTTAGCTTTAATAATTAATGCCTTATCCATTTTTTTTAGTTGTGGATACTCTCTTTTAAACTGTTTTAACAATACAATAGCTTTTATATACTCTTTTTTATTCATATAGCTGTTATACTCTTCCATAATAGAATCATAATAGAGTTGTTCAACTTTAGCACTCTCTTTTTTATATCTATAAAGATACTCTCTCGTTTTTAAATATTCTTTACTTTGAAGCATTATTAAACCCATAGCATAACTATTTTCTAAACTATTCTTAGTTCGGTATAATTTAGAAAAAATAAAGTTTGCTTTCTCATAATCTTTTCTATTATAGGCTTCATAACCCTCTTTTAAAGTATATATTGGAGTTGGTTTTATTAACGTTGCTAACTCTGGATATAAGTTTATATATCTATTTTTCAACTCTAATGCTCTACTATTTCTACCTGCATTTACATAACTATAATATTCACTTACTATAGAGTCATAAAATAGTTTAGAAACTTTATCACTATCTCCTATATATTTTTTTAAATATTTTCGAGTATCTGAGTAGTTTTTATTTTGAAAATAGATAAACCCTAAACCATAAGCATTATCTAATGTATCCTCTTTTTGATATAAAAATGAAAACATAAAAAGTGCTTTATCTTTTTCATTTTTATAATAAGCATCATAGGCCTGTTTCAAAGTATATTTTGGTTTTGGTTTCTCTAAATATTGTAATGCAGGATATAAAATTATAAACTCTTTTTGCAAAGCTAATGCTTTAGTAGCTCTTTTAACTTTTATATAGGAATAGTATTCTGTTACAATTGAATCATAATAAAGTTTAGATACCTTTTTATCAGACACCCTATATTTAGCCAAAAGTTTGCGTACTCTTTTATATTTTTTCTCTTGTAAAAATATTAAACTAAGAGCATAACTATTTTCAAGATTTTTTTCATATTTATATAATTTAAGAAAAATAGTTTTTGCTTGTTTATACTTTTTTTGTTCGTAAAATTCATATCCATCTTTTAAACTAACATCCACTTTCGGTTTTTGTAACTGCTTTAATTTTGGATATTGTTTTATATATTTCTTTTGAAGAGCAACAGCTTTTTGATTCGATTCTTGTTCCAAAAGAGCATAATATTCATTTACAATAGAATCATAATAAAGTGTAGATACCTTTTCTTTTTTTGTACGAAAAGGTTTTATATACAAGCGTACTTTTTTATATTGCTTTTTTTGGAAAAAAATCAAACCCATAGCAAAAGCATTTTCAAGATTAGCATCTCTTTTATAAAGTTTAGTAAAAATTCTTTCTGCTTTTTTAAACTGCTTTTTATTAAAAGCTTTATATCCAACTTCTAAATTATATTTAAACATTAAAACCCATAACTCTTCTAGTTTTGGATATTCTTTTATATACTTTTTCTTTAAAAATTCTGCTTTTTTCTTTTTATCTGTTTTAATTAACATTTTATATTCATCTACAATAGAGTTATAAAATAATGTAGCACTTTTTTTACTACTATTTTTATATTTCAATATATATTTTCTTGTTATTTCAAACTTTTTACGTTGAAATGCAACAAGAGCTAAAGCATAAGAGTTCTCTAAATTTTGATTTTTTTTATAAAGTTTTAAAAAAATAAGATTTGCTTTTGTGTAGCTCTTATTTTTATATGCTTTATAACCATCTTCTAAAGTAAGTATTGGAACTGTTTTTTTTAATATTGGCTTATTAACACTCTTTTTAAGAGTAGATTTTACTTTATATTTTTCTATCGAAATTACTTTATATTTCAGATTTAAACTTTCTAATAACTTTAAATTTGCATTGTAATCTTTTGTAGTTTTAGTATCATTACATCGAAGAGAGATGCCTTTAGGTACTTTAAAGATATAGCATTTAAGACCTAATTTACTAAACTTTGCTTTTTTATATTCCAATATATCCATATATTCTAATTTACCCTTCATCATCTCAAATGTAATATTGAGTTTCTTTGATGAAATATTTGCATAACTATTAGTGTAAAAGAGTAAAGAGATAAAGAGAATACGAATAGTAATCTTCATTGTCGTTTGTTATCCTATCGTGTAATATTTGTTTAAAAAGTGTACTATCCATTTCAAAAAAATCTGCAATTTTTATATAAACTGCTAGATGTCCAAAAGAGAGATTATATATAGATATATCCCCTCTTTCAAGTTCAACAACTCCCAATGGAATATTAACCATCATCATTAAATAGTTCTTATAAGGTTTTAATAGCTCTTTTTTCTCTTTTAATGATAAATGACTTCGGATTATATTTAATGGTATACGAATAGCATCATATCCAAAAAATTTATATTTCTTTGGCAAAGAATAACTATCTGTCAATAAGTTATATATAATCCAATCAGAATTTAATGTTAATGATGAAAATCTTGCTTTTTTTAATAAAAGAGTTGAATCCTGAATAAGTTTATTCCAAAATTTTGAATCATCTACAAGAGCCATATATTCAAAAATTTCAAAGATAATATATGATGGATTAACTCTTATATTATCTTCTTTTACTAAACTTTTTTCCCACGGTAATAAAAACATCTGTTTATTTGTAATAATAATTTGATGCTCTTTAATCGCTTTTATTAATCTATCTGCATCATCTTTATATGGCTTATATTTAGTTTTATCATACATTAGATATAAACTATAAGCTATCCATAAATTTGCATCTGTTGCGCTTGTTAAATCTCCTTTTTTCCATCCAAATAATCCAAATTTATTTACTTTTAGATTACTCTTCATCCAATTATATATTGAAATAAAGCTCTCTTTATCGTCCATTGAATAAGAAAAATAAAGAGCATACCCTATCCCTTCAGTATGAGTAATATAGCCATTATGAGGATCAACTACTTTAGCATCTTGTTTTATAAAACTTTTTTTGAAATGCTTCCATACATTAGTTACATCACTAGAAGAGGAAAAAAGAGAACCTACTAATATAAAAATAATAATAAATATTTTCATAATCTATCTCTTATCTACCCTCAAAGAGTCTTTTCAACTCTACACCGACAATAGAATCTGTATATATTTTTCTAAAATTAACTTGGTCTTTTCTCAATTTTTCATAAAGCTTATCGTCATGTATTTTTACTTTTTTAGCGTAAGAGTTTACACTATTTGTATTAAAATCACCCTCTAAAGTAGCTCCACTCTCGGGGTCTATTAAAGATGAAAATCCCATTTTTGGTGGATTTTCTTCTAGCTTATCTCTTACAATAACGGCTATAACTTCATGTTTTTTGGCTAAAAGTCTAAAATTTGGTATCTCAAAAAAATCTCCAACAACAATTATAAGAGACCTTCGTTTGAGCCTTTTATAAAGAGTGTCTGCAATAACTTTAAAATCAACCTTCTGATTTAAAGCATCAAAACTTAAAACCTCATCAACACTTTTTTGCACTTGATTTAGCTTTTTACTTGGCTTGAGGTGTGAAACCATCTTATCTGTAAAAATATAGGAACTAAGTAAGTCACCATTTTTTATAGTAGAAAAACTCAAAAGTGCAACTGCTTCAGCAATAATATCTTGTTTAAATTTTTTAGACCCAAAATGAACACTTCCATTTAAAACAGAAACAACAACAACATTAAGTTCTCTCTCCTCTCTAAAAACCTTTATAAAGGGGGTTTGCATCTTAGCAGTAATATTCCAATCTATATGACGAATATCATCACCAGCCATATATTCACGAAGTTCTACAAAGTCATACCCTTCACCTTGAAAAATAGAGGGATTATTTCCAACCATCTCACTAAACAACTGTCGTTTTGCTCGAACTAAAATTTTTTGTAATTTACTCATTATAATTTCTCATATTTTTCTTAAATTTATTTGTTTGAAGTATATCTAATCGTAGTTAATATTTAAAATGATTACTATTCACTAGTTGATTAAAACTACAAAAACAGTTACAATTTTAAAATAATAAAAAGAGGTAAAAACCTCTTTACAAAAATATGGAGAATTAATATGAAAAGAGTAGAAGCAATTATCAAACCGTTTAAACTTGAAGATGTAAAAGATGCATTAGCTGAAATTGGTATCGAAGGTATGACAGTAAGTGAAGTAAAAGGATATGGTCGTCAAAAAGGTCATAGTGAACTTTATCGTGGTGCAGAATATGTAGTAGATTTTTTACCAAAAATTAAGATGGAAATGATAGTTGATGGTTCTATGGTAGAACAAGTAACATCTGCTATCGTTGAAGCTGCTAGAACTGGTAAAATCGGTGATGGTAAAATATTTGTAAGTGATATTGAACAAATTATCCGTATTAGAACAGGTGAGACTGATATAGAAGCTATTTAACGTTAAATCCTTTCCAATCTCTTCACTTCAAAAAAGGTACTATTTTTTTAGTTCCTTTTTTTCTTCATAAGATAATATCCAATATACGTATCAGATTACATATAATTCTTCGCTATAATTGTAAACTAATACATTAAGAAGGAATTACTATGCTAGAAGAACTATTTGTTAAAAGCAGAGACTTTATAAATATTAATAATCTTGAATATAAAAGATACTTTATCACAACCAAAAAATTAGAACATAGATTATCTATTATTATTGGTTCTCGAGGTATTGGCAAAACTACTACGGTAGCTCAATATATAAAAAAATATCATTATAAAGATAGAGAAGCTCTTTATGTAAACCTTGATGATATTGAAAATACATCTAAATACACAATGACTCAAATAGCTGAAGAGTTTGTATTAAATGGGGGTAAACTTCTCTGTTTTGATGAAATTCATAAGTATGAAAACTGGTCAGCTGAGTTAAAAAATATCTATGATAGATTTGATACATTAAAAATAATAGCAACAGGAAGTTCTGCATTAGAGATAAATAAAGGAACTCACGATCTTAGTCGTCGTGCGATTGTATATACTATGGTAGGTATGAGTTTTAGAGAGTTTTTAGAACTTCATTATGGCTATAAATTTAATCCTTTCACTTTAGAAAATATAGTATCTCATCATATAGATATTGCAACAACAATTAAAGAAAGTATAGAAAAAAATAATCAAAAAATAATCCCTCTTTTTAAAAACTATCTTAAATATGGATATTATCCTTACTTTTTATCTATGCCAAATGAGATACTATTTTTTCAAACACTTCAACAAAATATTAATGTTTCAATTGAGAGTGATTTACTTAATATCTATCCAAAACTCAATGGAAATAGTATTAAAAAAATAAAAATGCTTTTGTCAGTCATTATAAAAAGTGTTCCTTTTCAAGCTAAAATAAGTGAACTTAAAAAAGCAACAGATATAAAAGATGATAGAACTCTTAAAGATTATTTAGCAAAACTTGATGATGCAGGACTTATAAAGTTATTATTACAAAATTCATTAAGTATGAAAGCCTTTGATAAACCTGAGAAAATATTTCTTGCTAATCCAAATTTAATGTATACAAGAGAACCAAATATTGGTAATCTAAGAGAGACATTTTTTGTAAATCAACTTGACAATTATTATAAAAATAAACAATCACTTAATGATAATGGAATATTTTCTAGTAAACAAGGGGATTTTTATTGTGAAGAGAAATATACTTTTGAGATAGGTGGCAAAAGTAAAGGGTTTAAACAGATAAAAGATATACCGAACTCTTATATAGCTAGTGATAATTTAGAAGTGGGGATAGGGAATAAAATTCCACTTTGGTTGTTTGGATTTTTGTATTAGAACAGTATTCTTAGTACCTTGAAAAGTTTTTTTTAATATATTAAACGATACAATTTATGCAAATAGGTTTTACAATAAACCTAAACTATAAATGGAGAGTATTATGAATAAATTTAACAAATTTGGGCTTAGTTTAGCAACAATAGCTATTTTAGGTATGGGTTTCACAGGTTGTGATAGTGACAGTGACAACGATAGTGATAGTGATAAACCTACGAGTATGCCATCAGGGCAAACTAATTTAGATGCTGGTACAACAGAAACTCCAACTGAATCATCAAAAACACCAACTGATGTAACAGTAGAGCGTGGTAAAGTTTATAATGCTACGGTAAAAGATAGTTCAGAACCTGCACAAGTTGCTACACAAAAAAATGGTGAGAATATATATACTTTCGCTGATACTCCAATATACCCTATTATCGTTACTGATGGTTGGATTGATGTTGATGGTGATGGTGAAAAGAGTGAAGGAGATATGGAATTAAATATGGAGATGAAATCATATTCTGATACTGTAACTCCTATTAGTACATACCTTGCTGAAGAAACTGATGAAGCAAAGAGAGAAGCTAAACTTAATGAACTTTTATCATCTTTAGGTATTGATGGTCTTACAGAAGAAGAGTTACTTGCATTACCATCAGAAACATCTATTGAAGCACAAATAGCTATTAATGCTGTATATGGTGAGATGATAGAAAGTGACTTTAATAACGAAGATTTTAACTTAAATGACTTAGGTGAAACAGTAAGTGAACTAGATGGTCTTTATTTTAATCCAGACCTAAGTGAATCGGATATTGCAATTGCAATGGAAACATATCTACTTGAAGAATCAAATTTAAAAAATGTATTTGAAGATTCTATGATTAGCGAAGCAGATATATCTTCTTATATGAATAATAATGAAAACCCATATACAGACAATCCAGAAGCTCTTGCACCTGTTGCTAGTATAAATGAACTATTAGATCAAACTTTTTATGCTATTGAACTTGATGGTGAGGATTCTTCTTATTCAAAATTTACAATACCTTCTTCATTTACTGTTGATTCAATAGATGATGAAAATCCTAGTGATAAAGACTACTATTTAGAAGATGCTCAGTGGGTTGAAGATAGTGAAGATGATTCTTATGACGATGACGATGACGATTATTCTTATGAAGACTCAACAGAAAAAGTATCTGTAAGTAATGATAAATTAGAAATTATCTCTTCTTATACTGAAACATACACTGATGATAATGGTGATACTACTACTGAAACAGGTACAGATGAAGTTATTATATCTATTGTTGAAGAAAATAATGATTACTTAGTTATTCAATATGAAATAAACGAGACTTCTGAAGATTCAGAAGGAAATATAGAAAGTGATTCTTTTATTGAAACTCAAAAATTCTACTTTGAACCAACAGTAGAAATGTTAGACCCTTCTTTAATAGACACTACAAATAGTTACTATTCAAAATCAAAAGTAACAAAAGTAGAAACTTCTAAAGAAAGAGCTTCAAAAAGAGTTGCTACAATCATCAATAAACTTTTTAATAAATAATAATTTTTATTGAAATAATTAGAACAGATTTCTATCTGTTCTAATCCACTAAGAGTTTATAACCGTAGACTTAGCCAATGCCTCTTCTATCTCCTCTTTTGTAATAGACCCCATTAAAGCTAACTCAACATCACCATCTTTTCCACTCACTTCCATGTTTTCGATTTTCTTTTTAGTTTCATCACTCATACAAGCACATGCACCTGTTGAACAGTTTTGTACCATTTTTACGATATTTCGTTTTTTAACTTCACCACTAAAAGCGATATTTACACCAAAACCTGTTGCATTTACATTTTTATTCATAAGTTTCCTTTATACTCAAATTATATAATAGATTAGACAATTAATGCTACAATAAAAAATTAAAAGGAAAGAGATGAATGAGATAAAACCGATATATTTAAAAGACTACAAAAAACCAGAATTTACAATAAAAGATGTTGAACTACTATTTGATTTATATGAAGAACACACAATAGTTACCAATAGTATGAATATTATAAAACTAGATGAAAATAGTGCTGATATAGAGTTAGATAGTATAGACCTAGAGCTTCAAGAGTTATGGTTAAATGACCTAAAACTTAAAGATGTACGTTATATATACAAAGATGAAAAACTTACTATTTTAAATGTTCCATCAGAGTTTACACTTAAAATTATAAATAAAATCTATCCTCATAACAATACTGAACTAGAGGGTCTTTATAAATCTGGAACTATATTTTGTACTCAAAATGAACCAGAAGGTTTTCGTCGTATCACTCCCTATCTTGACCGTCCTGATGTTATGAGTGTATTTAAAACTACTGTTATAGCAGATAAAGAAAAATATCCTCTTTTACTTAGTAATGGTAATAAAATTCAATGTCACGATAGTTTTGATAAACGTCATGGTGTTACATGGATAGACCCACATCCAAAACCATCCTATCTTTTTGCCTTAGTTGCAGGAGATTTAGGTGTAGTAAATGATGAGTTTACAACTGCTAGTGGCGAAAAAGTGGAGTTAAATATATACTGTGATATAGGAAATGAGTCTAAATGTACTCACGCTATGACATCTCTTAAACAGGCTATGATTTGGGATGAAGAAAAATATGGACGTGAATATGATTTAGATATTTATAACATAGTAGCCGTAGATAGTTTTAATATGGGTGCAATGGAAAATAAAGGTCTTAATATCTTTAACTCTCATTATGTATTAGCAGATGAAGATAGTGCAAGTGATGCAAACTTTATGGGTATTCAAGCGGTAATAGCACATGAGTATTTTCATAACTGGACTGGTAACCGTATAACGTGTAGAGATTGGTTTCAACTTACTCTTAAAGAGGGTCTTACAGTTTTTCGTGACCAAAGTTTTTCTGCTGATTTAAACTCTACTGAAGTACAACGTATTGAAGATGTTAAAGCGCTTAGAGAACGTCAATTTGTAGAAGATGCTTCTCCTACTGCACACCCTATTCAACCAGAGTCTTATATATCTATGAATAACTTTTATACATCTACGGTATATGAAAAAGGTGCTGAGGTTATTCGTATGATTTATACTCTTTTAGGCGAAGAAAATTATCGTAAAGCAACAGACCTCTATTTTGAAAGTTTTGATGGTCAAGCAGTTACGACAAACGATTTTTTATGGGCTATGAGTACAGCAAGTGGTATAGATTTAACTGCATTTAAATTATGGTACCATCAATCTGGAACACCTACACTCAAAGTAAAAGAAAGCTATGAAAACAACACATATAGTATAACTCTAACTCAAGTAGTTCCAGATGCAGTAGATGGCACAAAACAACTTCCATACTATTTTCCTTTAAAGATAGCGCTTATAGATGCAGATGGCAAAGATTTAGTGACTCAAACTATTATCGTTTCTAAAGAGAGTGAAACATTTATAGTGGAGAATATACCTACCAAAGCGACACTCTCTATAAATCGTGATTTTTCTGCTCCTCTAATTATAGAACAGGAAAAAACTGATTACTCCTTTTTAATGAAATATGATAGTAATAGTTTTGTGAAATATGAATCAGCTCAATCTTTTTGTGTAAAAACTTTAGAAGATATGATGAATAGTAAAAATATAGATGAAGAGTATGTAACGGCATTTGGTTATCTTCTTGATTTAGATATAGACCTATCATACAAAGCTCTTTTACTAGAACTTCCAACCGTTTCAACTTTAATGCAACGCCAAGAGGTGGTAGATTTTGACCCTATATATGAGGTTAAAGAGAAACTCACTTATCATCTAGCTCTTAAATATAAAGAGAAACTTTTAGAACTCTATACTCTAAACCATAAACCTACAAATAAAAATATAGATTCTATAAGTATGGGTGAAAGAGCTTTAAAAAACCGTTGTTTAAAACTTTTATCTGCTTTGGAAACAGAAGAAATCATAGAGCTAGTAAATACTCAATATAATAACTCTTTAACTATGACTGATAGAATAGTAGCACTTGATATATTGGAAAATATCTCTCCAAAATATGGAGAAATTGCTTTATCTCACTTTTATACAAAATATAAAAATGATACCTTAGTGATGAATAAATATTTTGCTATTCTTTCAGCTTCTAATCGTCAAGGTACCTTAGACAGAGTTATAGCACTTCAAAATGATGAGGTTTATGATGAAAAAGTTCCAAATCTTGTTCGTTCTCTTATCGGTGTATTTGCAAGAAATTATAAACACTTTCACTCTAAAGATGCTAAAGGGTATCAGTTTATTGCAGATAAAATAATAGAGATAGATACAATAAATGCACAGATGGCATCAGGACTTGCTGGAGCATTTAAAATCTATGCAAAACTTAATAGTGTAAATAAAAGTTTGATGGAAATTGAGTTAAAACGTATTATTGAAGTTGAGGGGTTATCTAAGAATGTTTATGAGATTGTTAGTAAGATTTTGAAGGTTTAAAAAGGGAGTAAATCCCTTTTTATTAAGCGTTTTGAGAAGCTTGTTGTTCTTCCATCTCTTTGCGAACTACATCCATATCTAATGCTTTTACTTGACCAAGAACATCTATAATATTTTCTTCAGTTAAAACACCAGCTTGTTGAAAAATTCCTATGCCCTCTTTCATTATGATAGTTGTTGGAATTGAACGGATTTGGAAATGTCCAGCTAAATCTTGTTCATCTTCTGTATTTACCTTTGCAAATGTAATCTCAGGAAGTTTTTCAGAAGTTTTTTCGAAAACAGGTCCAAAAGTTTTACATGGTCCACACCAAGGCGCCCAAAAGTCTATAATAATAATTTCATTTTCTGAAATAGTTTTCTCAAAGTTACTTGCATTTAATGCTATTGTTGCCATTATTTATTCCTCGTATAATATAAATGAATTTTAACATATTTAATTAATTTATATATTAATGACAGTCTGTTAATGTCTTCAACGGATCTACAATATACTCATAACCACTATAAATAGTATAAGCTCCATATAAAATAACTGCAATAGAAGATAGACTCATCATCATATTTCTAAAACTTGTAGCAGAAGCTAATGAGGATAAAAAACCTAATGCAAACATAGCTGGTATAGTGCTAAGTCCAAATATAGCCATCACTAAAGCACCTAAAAGTGGGTCTGCTGTACTGGCAGCAGTAATTGCAAAGAAATAAACAAAGCCACATGGTAAAAGACCATTTAACATACCTAATATAAAAAAACTTAGGTTTGATTTTGAATTTAATACCGATTTAAAAGCAACTTTATAAAGGGAAGAAGAGGAAAAAGAGTGTTCTATTATCGTTAAAAACTTTATTTTTCCCATTAAAGATAATCCTGCTAATATCATCACAAAACCAGTAAAAATTAACAATCCACCATTGGCATCATTACTAAAAGTAGCTACACCACCTAATGCTCCAAACATAGCACCTAAAATTATATATGTTAAAACTCTACCAAAAGAATAGAGTAGATGTTCTGTTGATTGCGATAGTTTAGAACTTTGAGGGTCTATTTTTATAGTAGAATATGCTAAAACTATCCCTCCACACATACCGATACAATGACCAAAAGAACCTAAAAAAGCGATACTGATGATAGTTATAATATTTACTGTTTCCATTATTTTCCTAAGAGCTGTTTTTTAATTAAAGGATTATTCATAGTTTCCCCTCTGAGCATCTTTAAACGCATAATATTATACGTCACAAATTTATCTTTTTTAAACTCATACGCTCCAAAACCATAGCCCATAGGTGTTATATCTATTAAGGAATAAAATGCTTTTTTACCATCTATCCATTTTTTAGAATCAACACTCATCACCCAAATAACCACTTCATCTTTAAAATCTTTATCTTTAAGCCAATTTATAAATCCACCATGGTCATGAAAAAACCAAGTCTTTCCATTTTTTGCCACCACTTGAGAAGCATAATGTAAGTCTTCAATAACCATACCACAATCACTATCTTGATATTTATTAAGTTGCATTTTTAATGGTAGTTGTTTGAGGTTTCCCTCTTTGACAACTATCATATTTTGCTTAGACGCGAGGGATAAAAATATTGTTACTATTATTGCTATAATAACAAATATAATCAATATCGGTGTTAATTTTTTCAGCATTTTATCTCCTTTTTTTACCCTTACCTGTATCATCATAAATCAAAAAGGTTTTTAAATCTTCGTGCATACTATTATTAAGGGTCTCCCAAATTTTCTGTTTTTGAGTGTAACGTTCAATATCTTCAGTTTTGCTCTTTTTTATATCACGAATAAGATAGTGATAACGTACTATCTGTTTTGTGTAATCACTCACAAAACTCCAATTTTTTATAATCTGATAACTTCTCTCTTCATGGTCTGTAAAACTATATTCATTAAACTCAATATCTTCTTCATCTTTTCTATAAGCAGTAGATGGTTTTCCTATATCATGTAAAAGTGCAGCTGTAAGAAATTTATAATCTTTTGCTTTTAAAACATTATATGTAACTCTTAATGTATGGATAAATATACCATGTTGATGCCATTTATTTTGCACAAAAAATAGTGATTCTAAAAATGGTTTTGAGTAAAATTTGTTATATATCTCGTTCATATTTCCTCTTTTGTCATAGGGTGGTAAACATCTACAGTATCTTTTAAATTTTGTTTTTGTATATGTGTATATATCTGTGTTGTTAAAAGTGAAGCGTGACCTAATAACTCTTGAACCACTCTTAAATCTGCTCCACCCGTAATTAAAGATGTTGCATAAGAGTGACGTAAAATATGGGGAGAAACACCTAAATATTTTTGAGTTATCTTATAGGCAGAGATACGACTTAATTTATTGCCTTTATAATTACACCAAATATAATCTTTTTCATATTGAAACTCTTTTAAATATGCAGTTATCGCATTAAGTGCTACCTTAGCAACAGGAACTATACGTTCTTTTTCACCTTTAGCATGAGTTATTCTAAGCCATTCACCCTCTATATCTGCTCTATTTAACTCCAAACATTCACTAATTCGAGTTCCAGTAGCATATAAAAAAATGATAAGTGCATAATCACGAAGACCTATCCAGCTTGACCTATCTATAAGAGCTAAAGCATTTTGAATTTCGATAAATGTTAAAAACTTAGGAAGTAACTTTGGGATTTTGGCAAATTTCAATCTGTTTTTTTCATTATTAAAACGATTTTTATAACAAAAATCAAAAAATGAGTTTACTGCTGAAAACTTTCTATTTAATGTTCTTTTATTTTCATATTTAGAAAGAACTTCTAGGAGAGTTTTAGAGTCTATTTTTATAAGTGCTTTATTAAGCTCTAACTCAATAGACTCTAAGTCACTTGTATAAGCCTTAACACTAGGCTTACTAAGTGCTTTTGTTACAAATATATATTCTAAAAATGCTTCAAGTTCATTTGACATTTAGAAAGGTTATTTTATAGAGATATATTCATCATCAATATAAAAAACTTTATCTCCAATAAATAGATAATCCTCTTCAATATTAACATTATACACACTATATTGTGTCATATCTTTTTTATCTAGGACTATCATATAACCCTCTTTTTCTAAAAGATAGAGTTTATCTTCATCAGCTATCATTGCTAAAAAATGAGCAAAAGGAAATTTTGTTTTTGTATTGAGATCTAAATTAGAGTTTAAAGATATAACTTCACCCTGCTTTGTTGTAATAAAAATATTTTCATTATCATAAATAATATTTCTAATCTCATACTTTACTCGTGTTTCCTTACTAGATATAGAAAGTATTGTTGTATTTGTAGCTGCAATAATTTTATTATCTATAATATTAAAATAGATAATATTATTAAAAGTATTTTTAGATGAAACTATAATTGTTCGTAATCGTTTTTTCAACTGAATATTTACAATAATAACCTTACCATCTAAAGTAGAATACACAACCAAACCATTCATAAAATATGGAGCGACTATCCGTGCATCAACAGCCAAAGATTTACTTCCCTGCTCTTTTAAGATAGTTTCTTTTGTTTGAATATTATAAAGGGCCATCTCATTATCAGCAAACAGTACCGCTAAGTTATTATCTTTAACACTAGCAGTTGCGATAGTTTTTTTGAGTTCAAAAACAATCTCTTTAGAACTCTCTTTACTAGAAAGAGTAAGGTTTCCATCTATTTGAGAACTAATAATCCAACCATCACTATCAGAAATAACTCTTTGTGTATCATCAATTTTTATATTAACAATCCCATCTTTAGTAAGCACTGTTCTATCTTCTAAAAGAGCAAGATTTGAGCCTACATCTATTATAGACAAATTTCTATCTCCATATCGAGACCATTCATCTTTAACTATTTTTGGTTCAAACACTTTTTTAGAACTACATCCAGAAAACATTACAAAAGATATACCAACTATAAAGACTAAAAACTTATTCAAAATTCTATTTTACCCCATAATGAAGTAACGATTTTGCTACTCTATAAAGAGATGAATTCTCATTAATTGAGGATAATTGTTGATGAGCTAAATCTGTTTTACCACTATTCATAAGAATAACAGCACTTTGAACTTTTGCTAAATCTCCATAAATTGTATTTTGTTTCAGTGCATAACTATCTAGTTTAGAAATATCTTGAGAATTTACTGCCAATTCATAAGCCACTAAATCATCTACAATAGGAGTTTTAGAACTCTCTAATTTTTTTAAAGCTTCCATATCTTTATTTACAATAGCTTGAGAATAATTCCAAACATCAAATAAAGCAGGACTTAAAGATTGTAAATCTGCTAAAGCCTGCGCATTTGATGAATCTTTTTCTAAAACTGAAAGAGCTTTATTTGCTGAAGCAATATTACTTGATTTATTCAAATCATAAGCTATATTTCCACTAACAGCGACTACTACAAAAACTACTGTACCTATCATTACATTCTTATACTTTTTTACAAATTTTTCAGTTACAACAGCTCGTTCAAAGAATTTTTCTTCAGAACTTAATTCCTCTTTAACCATCTCTATATCATTTTTTAAACTCAAAAATCTTCCTTTATCTTATATTTTTCAAAAATTTTCTAATACTATCTCAAACTTTGTTAAAGTTTTCTATAAAATCAGCATAGCATCACCATAAGAGTAAAATCTATACTTCTCTTTAATAGCTTCAGCATATAACTTTTGTGCTGTATCCACTCCTACAAAAGAAGCTACTAACATCAACAATGTTGATTTTGGTAGATGAAAATTTGTAAGGAGATGATTTACACGTTGTGGTTTATTGTTTGGGTGTAAAAATAGGTTTGCTTCACCACTTTGAAACTCTTTATGGCGAACATAAAACTCAACTGTACGCGTAGATGTTGTTCCTACACTTAAAATAGGTATATCAGAATCTAAAAGTTCTTTGGCATTATCCGAAATATCATAATACTCAGAGTGCATAGGGTGGTCTGTAATAGTCTCAACTTCAACAGGTTTAAAAGTACCACTTCCAACATGAAGAGTAACGTATTCGTGAGGATATTTTTCACAGATACGTTTATGCTGTTCATCTGTAAAGTGAAGTGATGCTGTTGGAGCAGCTACCGCACCCTTCTCTTTTGCAAAAACACTCTGATATTCCTCTTCATCTGAACTATCATCATCTCTTTGAATATAGGGTGGTAAAGGAACGTGACCTATCTTATCTAATATAGGTAAAAGCTCTTCAAACCTTACTATATAGTTGTCTATATAGAAATTTACAACACGACTACCATCATCCTTTAACTCTTTTACAATGGCTATTAAATTTTCATCAAAAAGTATCTTTGTATCTACTTTTACTTTTCCTCTTATATATACATTGACATCATTTGCATTTAATGCACGATTTATAAGAAGTTCTATTTTCCCACCACTTGGTTTATGTCCAAATATTCTTGCTTTAATCACTTTTGTATTATTAAAAATTAATGCAACATCATCTGGAATAAATTTTTCAAAATCATAAAAATAGGAGTGAGTAATAGTATCTGTTTTTCTATCATAAACAAGAAGTTTAGCATTATCACGTGGAGAAGCTGGATGAGTAGCTATAAGTTCACTCGGGAGAGTGAAGTCATAGCTTGATGTTAAAAGTTCCTTATCTGTCACTTTTTTTCTCTACTGCTATCTCATCTTCTTCGTCATCCTCGTCCTCATCTTCTAGTGGAGGTGCAGGATTTACAGCACGTACTATTAAAATAGATAAACCATAAAGAACGATTAATGGACCAGCCATAAGAAGTTGTGTAAGAACATCAGGTGGTGTAAGTAATGCAGCCACAATAAAGATAATAATTATCGCATATTTAAAAAAGGCTATCATCTGTCTATCATCTACAAGACCTAAAAGTGCTAAGAAATATGCAAAAACAGGAAGTTCAAATGCAAGTCCAAAACCAAACATAATTTTTGTAAAGAACCCTACATAATCTTCTATATTAATTAATGGTGTAAATTTAAAACTACCAAATGTAATTAAAAAATCAAATCCAAAAGGGGTAACAACATAGTAGGCAAATAAAACACCTACCGTAAACATCGTCGTTCCACCTACTACAAATGGAATAATCATTTTTTTCTCATTTGCATATAAACCAGGTGCGATAAAAGCCCATATTTGAGAAAGTATTACAGGGATAGATGCCATAATAGCAGCAAAAAATGCAACCTTAATCGCTACAAAAAATGCACCACCAACTTGAGAAGTTGTTATCATACCATCTGCTGCATGAAGAGATTTTTTACCAACCTCTATGAGTGCTGTATCTAAAGGAGCAACCATCCAACTTAAAAGTGGTTCATGAAAATAGAACATTACAAAGAACATAACTATTAAACTACCTACTGAGATACCTAAGCGCTTTCTTAGTTCTACTAAGTGTGGTCTAAGTTCATTAAACATTTTTACCCTCTTTTTTATCTAAACTTACTGAAGGTTTTTTAGCAAATGTAACCGTTTCTTGTTTTGGAGCAGGTTTAGCATCATCCTCTTTTGGTTTATCACTTATCATATCATCTGCATAATCTGATATATTACTATTTAAAGAGTCCATATCTGTAACTCTTGATATTTTCTCTTGAGCATCAAGCAACTCTTTTTTATAAGCAAGTGCTTCCTCTTTTATCTCAGATACATTTATCTCTTGTTCTAATGAATCTTTAACATTTCCTATCGTCTCTTTAGCATTTTTAAAAAATTTAGCTATATCCACCATCGCACTAGGCAATTTATCAGGACCTAAAAACAGAATAGCGATAATAGCAATAACCATTATTTCGGTAAAACCCAAACCAAACATATAAAACCTTTTTATATAAATTAAGTTGTTGATTTTAGCTAAAGAGTGATTAATTATTGCATAGTATAAATAAAGAAAATAATAAAAAAGAGAAAAGAGGTCTAAAAAAAGAAAAAATCTTCACTTTCTCAAAAGAAAATGAAGATTTAAGAATAAAAAATACTAGTTAGCGTCTTGATCTACTATTTTACCAGCAGAGATCCAAGGCATCATTTCACGAAGATTATTACCAGTTACAGTAATTAACTTAGTTTTATCATTTGTTCTCTCAGCATTCATACGAGGATAACCAGCTTGACCTTCTAAGATGAAATCTTTTGCAAATCTACCATCTTGAATTTCAGTAAGAATATCTCTCATTGCTTGTTTAGACTCATCATTGATAACACGTTTACCAGAAACATAATCACCATATTCAGCAGTGTTAGAGATAGAGTATCTCATATCAGCAATACCACCCTCAAACATTAAATCAACAATTAGTTTAAGTTCGTGAAGACACTCAAAGTAAGCTAACTCTGGTGCATAACCAGCTTCAGTTAATGTTTCAAATCCAGCTTGAACTAATGCAGTTGCACCACCACAAAGAACAGCTTGTTCTCCGAAAAGGTCAGTTTCTGTTTCATCTTTGAAAGTTGTTTCGATAATAGCAGTACGACCACCACCAATAGCAGAAGCGTAAGAAAGAGCTAACTCTTTAGTAGTACCTGAAGGATTTTGACCAACAGCAATTAAATCTGGAATACCACCACCACGAACAAACTCAGAACGAACAGTATGACCTGGAGCTTTTGGAGCGATCATAGTAACATTGATATTTTTAGCAGGATTAACACGACCGTAGTGAATGTTAAAACCGTGACCAAAAGCGATAGTAGCACCATCTTTTAAGTTTGGAGCAATTTGTTCAGCATAAATTTCAGCTTGATTTTCATCTGGTAAAAGAATCATTACAACATCAGCTTTTGCAGTTGCTTCAGCAATAGTAAGAACTTCAAACTTTTTAGCTTCAGCTTTAGCCCAAGAAGAACCACCTTTACGAAGACCAACAACAACAGTAACACCACTATCTCTTAAATTTTCAGCGTGAGCATGACCTTGTGAACCAAAACCAATCATTGCAACTGTTTTACTTCTAATTAACTCTAAACTTGTATCTTTATCATAATAAACATTTAATGCCATATTAATATCCTTGTGGGGGGAGTTAAGAGATTTCTCTTAACAAAATTTTGTGGCATTATACTCAAAAAAGAGTAAAACTTTTATTAGATTAAACTTCTAATTTTCATCAAATTATTTCTGTTAATCTGACACAATGTATAATACGAAAAAATATAAGGCTATCTATGAAAAAATTCAACCTGTTTAATGAAATAATTATTGCTAAAAAGACAGATTTACTCAATGCTATTAACACATCTAAAGAGTTTGTTATTACTATTAATGGTGAAGTAAAACACGAGCCATATTTAACTACAGATGTTTTCGTATATAAAGGTAAACATACAAAAGCTCCTGTGAGTGCTATGATGCCTATTAAGGTTCCATCTTTATCTGATATTTTTGGAAAAAATTATCAGATAGTAGAAGATGGAGAGAGAGTTCTTATCAAAGCATTTTCAAATTGGCAAGAGCTAATAGGTTTAAATACACCAAACGCTTCGTATGATGACACAACAGCCGATGGTGTTGCAGAATTTTCAAATAAAGATTTAGAAGAGATGGGTTGGTATGCAACTGATTTTAATGTAGACTATAGAGATTTAGTTACTTTACTAGAAGAACAATGTGAAGGTACTGTTTTATGTATAGAGCAGGAAGAACCTTATCAGTTTAGTGGTCTTGGTTTTATAGCAAACCATGAAGAGGCTAAGAAAGTGATGTTTTTACATTGTCAAAATCATATCAAAGACAAAATTGCCAATGATGAAGATTTTGAAAAAGATGGTTTGACTGAAGATGAGATTACGGCTGGAGTATTTTTCGGGGTTTTGTAGAAAAAAGAGAAGTTAGAAATACTCTAACTTCTTCATCTTTTTCTATTGTAATTCTCTCTTTTATCTCTTTTTGAACATCTAAAAAAGAACTTTCACACTCATTATAAAATTCATTAGCATTTTTCAAAGAAAGAGTACATACCTCAACCCCAAACTTTACAAGATATTTTTTAGCCCACCACTTTTTACTCCCCATTAAATTAAGTGCTGAAATATCATTTTTTATATAGATAGTTGTGCATATAACATCATAAGCTGGGGCTAGTTTTATATTTTCTTTGTCACTATATAAAAGTCCAAAGTTTTTAAGATGCGCATCACCATTTTGAACTAAGTTATTGATAACTATCATTTTAAAAAACTGAATAAGGGAACTTTTTTTATTTTTTGGTGATACAAAAGCCTTTATACTTTTAGCTATCGCCTCATAAGTTCCCTCATATTTGTCAGATGCCTGTTTAGCTTGAATAACACACATATCTTCAAAACCTAAATATGTTCCATCATCTCTAACATCAAATCGCTTCATAATGAATAGTTTATTATCATTTGAAAGATAAAATTCAGGAACACTCACACCTGCTTTTTTAACAACTTGCATAGAGTAATACTCATTTATCGCTAAGTTAGGATATTCATCTCCCCACGATTTTACTATATAGTCTTCAAGTGCTAAAGTTGCTTTATCGTGTATCTGTGCTAAAACTTTAGGTTGTACACCACTTAATCCAGATTTTAAAGCAAATCTAGTAACTAAATCATCAAAAAGTGTTTTAGATTTAGGATAAAGGAGATTATCTAATGTTAAAATACTCTCCTCTTGCATTTTAAGATGGGTATAATTTACTCTTCCCTTAATATTTGGCGACATCAATTTTAATAAACCAAAATCATCAATTTTAGTAAGTTTTGAAAAATGTTTTTTTATGATAGAAAGAAGATAACCCTCTGGTAAGTGCATCTCAAAAATAGGAAAAAGTTTAGTAGCATTATAATCTTTATAACGATTTGGCATAGTCAAAGATATATAATCATCTTCATTTTCACTACTATATTTAAAGATAAATTCATCATTTTCAAACAAAAGATTCCCACTTATATTTTGATTAGTTTTAACTAAAACACTATCGTCCATCACGCAACTCCTCAAAAGTTGGAAAGGCAGATTTTTCTTTTAATATAAGTTCAAATCCTACATAATCCATTATCTCAATCACTTTATTAAAGCCTATATTAACAGCTTTTCCTGTTTCAAAATTACTTATAGTAGCTCTTGACATATTTAAGTCAGTGGCTAACTGCGCTTGTGTTATCTTCTTGTATTTTCTAATTTTGAAAAGCTCTTCTCCGTATTCTTTAAATTCCATTTTTCTACTTTATGTGTAATATAATTGATATTTTAGCGTTAATTGTTGGTTTTGTGTAATATATTTTACTTTAAATACAGTTTTTTTAAGGACATAGTTCAAACTCTATAGGAGTCACGAATAAATTCGCGATACCGTTTGTGGTTTATATACTTTAAAAAGAAACTCTTGCTGTAAATTTAAAAGTTTGTAGCATCTCACTTCTATAATAAATTAAGTTTGCAGTTTGCACCTCTTCTTCTGTTTCTTCTTGACTCATTTCTAAAAAATATTCTAAATTATAGAGAGCACCAACTTCTAAGACAGCATACTTAAACTTAAACTCTTTTAAATACCCAAGATTTAACCCTGTTTGTACATTCATAGAAGCATGAGTATCTAAATCTGTTGTACCCGATTCTTCAACTGTTTTTTCTGCTTCGTCACTAAGGTCTATAAAACTAACACCTGCTCCAAAATGAGTACCAATTAAAAAATCATAATAGATATAGTCTATTCCTATAGATGCAACAAGTTTCTTAGAATTAAATTCAGAATCTAAGAAATTTAAGTCATCCCCATTTGTTTGATTAGAAAAAATCACAAAAGGAAATGTGCTATCTTCGAAGTCAGCTTTGAAATAAATAAAAGCATCTTGTACAGGTATAACATCTAACATCATTTTATAGGAGTATTTTGTTTTATCCATAACAAAATTTTCTACTATATTATCTCTTACATAAACTCCTGAAAATCTTGCATCTCTTTTAAAGAACTGGTGTTTACTTGTATGGTTGAGCCAAATATTCGTATGTTCAAGTTTTCCATATCCTCCAATAAATTCAGTAATTTTTACCTTTAATTGAGTTTGTATATTGTTTTCTGCAAAACTGTTTGTTTGAAGGTTATAAGAAAAATTATAATTTCCTATGGCAAAGTTTATTTTTTTGTACTCTAATTCTATTGAGTCAAAATTATAATTACCACCATCACTTAAAAAAATTTCTTCATCACCTTCATGCTCTCTAATATCATTATTAATATTAAGTGTCATTAGTTCATAACCATATAGAATATCAACAGTAATAAAGTCGCTTATTCTATCTCTTTTTTCATCTGTATCTAGTGCTAGGGAGGTTTGTAAACATTCCCATCGAGATGATGGGAACAAAAAAATAAACTGCTCTAAAAAACTGATTTAAAGAACTGTTCCACAGGAAGTATAGATATGGAAATAGATGTAAAACCTACGATAAAAGATAACCATCCAAATACCATTAAAAAAGAAGTTAATTTATCTAATCTATTTTTACTATTTTTATTAGCTTGTAGTATAATACCTACATATGCAAGTAGTAGCATTATTAATGATAAATTTAATGCTACAATGGCTGTATACAAAGAATAGTTATCTTGTATATTTACTGATGACTTAAACAATAATGCTACTAAAGAAGTTGAGTTTATCCCTATTAGAAGCTTATGCCAATCTAATAAACCTTCAATCTCATCTTTTTTCATTTCTATATTAAAAAATTTCATACCTACTTCAACCCACTAACATCAAAAATATATTCTGAAGTAAACAAATGCTCACCAACTAACTGCTGTGGCACACCAGCATCAGAAAAATGTCCAACAGTTTTAGGAAACTCTTTATTTGTTACATCTATAATATTAAGAGTATTAGTGCTATTACCATAAAAAATATAATTTCCATAAGAAAGAATTTTTGCTCCCCTCTCCTCTATCCTATATGTATTTGCTTTTCCTAAAAATTTTATCTCTTCAATATTTGAAATATCATAACTCTCAAAAAAGTTGTATCCACCAAGATAAAGATAATCTCCATCTAATGTCATAGCTCGGACATCCTTTGTTATTAAACGTTTTACAAATATAGGATTTATTTTATCAGATATATCTATGATAACCACTCCTTCTTTCTGCTCATGATAATTTCGAGTTGAAGCAAGAAAAATATAATTATCTTTTATCTCTATATTCGCAGCATATATTTCCTTTACACTAATACTTCCAACAATCTCCATATTTTTAGGGTCACTTATATCTACAATATGAGTTGATGTACCACACGCCACATAAGCATAGTCACCCGCTATCTTTATATCTCTAGGTTTAATATCAAAATCCAAACCAGTAATATTTTTAGGGTCACTTGGGTCACTCACATCTACCGCGACCATACCTTTTTTATCATGATTTTCCCCACCTCTATCATAAAGATAAAAGAGTGTATCTCCAGATTTTTTTGGATTAAATGCACCATACTTAATACCAAGAGTAGAAATTGTTGTAATATTCAAATTATTTATACTTGAGATATCAAGTATATAGGATTCAATAGCGCCCCTATCAACAAGAAAAGACATAGTATAAAGATAATCTCCATCAACAACATTACCAAAACCAGCTAACCCTTTGAGTGGTACAACAGGACTTGTTTTTGTATCTATATTTACTTTTGAAAGAGTACCATTACCGTGAGTATAAGCAAATCCATCTGCCACAACTACCTTCCATATGAAACCTACATTACCAAAATTTCCTTTATAAGTAATATTTGACAAATCACTCATATCTAACAGAGTTAAACCTCTACTTCTATCAGCGACATAAGCTATATCATCTACTATTTTAATATCATTTACGTAAGAAAAAAATGTTGTAAATGTTGTAAAAGAGTGGTCTATAGTCATATTTGCTGGGTCAGATATATTTATTATACTGTTTGAAGTAATTATATGGTCTCCTGATATAGTTTGTATTTTATCATTATAATTAGAAGTGGCAATAGAATCTACTTTCGTAGGACTTTCAGGGTCACTTACATCTATAGATGCTAAATAATTATCCTTTGCTGAATATATATAATCCCCTCTTTTAAAGAGTTTATATGAAGAAGAATTCTCATAGGAACCTTTTAATGTAGGATTTTCTTTATCACTTATATCTATGATTTTTAAACCACCTTTGCCATCCTCTGCCTTACCATCAGCTATATAAGCATAATCACCATCTACAAGCACATCTAAAGCTGATCCATTTGTATCTATCACACCTTCAAGTTTTGGAGAAGTTGGGTCTGTTATATCTATGATTTTAAGTCCTGCATCACCATCTGCTACATAAGCATAATTTCCATCAATAACCACTTTTCGTGCATCTGTAGTATCTTTTGTACCTACAACTGTCATAGTGTTGTTATCTTCTAATTTTACAATTTCAAGACCTCGTTCACCCGATGCTAGATATAAATAGCCATTCTCTTCTACGAAATTATTTAAAGTTATGTCTAAAGTTGAAACTACATAAGGTGACATCGCATTGTATTTTTCAGTAGCGTTGTTGTCTGATTCTATGTTTCGGGCTAGTTTTGCTGCGCTTTCCTCTGCTTCTTTTGCTGAGGCTTCCTCTCTTAGTTTTTGATTGTAAACTGCTTCATCAAATATACCTGCTTGAGAAAGGTTTATGTTAAGTGGAGCTGTTTGAAAAGATGCGATGTTATTCCAACTTAGCCAGAGTGGTTTTGTTACTGGATAAGAGATCTCTAGTGGATTATCTTCTTCTGAGTTCATATCATCGCATAAAAGGGTATTATCTCCACTCTCTTTATCTGTGTATGTACAGTTTATATCTACACCAAAAAGTTCGCCTTTTGATATATTTGTTAGCTCTTTAGCTAAAAGTGTATCTTCTTGATAGAGATTTTCAGCATCATAGTCTAAAAAGAGGTTTATTTTTCCCTCACTTTTAAAGGATGCATGTATCTCAAAACCTGTTGTTGTATAATTTATATCACTTGAAACAAACTTATCTGCTTCACCTTGTATATTTGTAAAGCCATCTACATGAGTAGAGGTATAAAAAGTATAGTTACCCCCAAGAATAATATTTCCCATAGTTATCTTTGTAGAGTTCTCCTCTGGAAACTTTCCAATACGATTTCCATCTATATTTACAAGACAATCACCCTTTACAATCTCCTCTTTAAGCATTGCTTCATACTTTGTTTCATCTGTGATAGTAAACTTTGTCTCACATCCTAAACTAGGGTACAATGTAGTATTTGTATCGAAGTTTACCTCTGCTGTTAGATTGCCGTAGATAATACTATAAATACCTTGAAGTTTATTAATCTCAACTATTGGTTCTTCAACTATTTCAGCTGGAAGTTCCTCTAGCACTACGGAGTTATTATCCTCTTCTACTGTCTCCACATTTGGAGCAGATTCATCTTCTGCAGGTGAACTGTCGTCACTTCCACCACACCCAACAAGCAGTAATGTTGCTAAGGGGATAGAGAGTAAATTTGTATATCTCATATTTTTACCTTTATATTGTTTTATAATGGTAAGTATACCCCCCCCTGTTTAAGGTTAGTTTAATTTTTAGAGGAATGTTGTAATTAATAAAATACAATATAACCTTGCAATAGTCTCTGTATTTAACAATATTTTTAGATAATGAACGCTATATTTAATACTAAATTAAATATCTATTGAAGGATGGATTATGCAAACTATTTTGTCAAATTATACAGCGAGTATTACAGAGTTCAAAAAATCACCAATTAAATTGCTAGAAGAATCGGGAAATGAAGTAATTGCAATACTAAATCATAATACTCCAAGTGCCTATTTAGTTTCTAGTGCTTACTATGAAAAAATAATGGAAATTGTAGATGATTATTATTTAGCCCAAGAAATTCAAGAGAGGTTAAATGATGGGGAAAAATCTATAAGAGTTAATATAGATGATTTATAACTTAGATTTTAAACCTAAAGCATTGAAAGAATGGGATAAACTCGATAAGCCGATAAAAGAGCAGTTTAAAAAAAAGATAAAAGAGAGACTTGAAAATCCCATAGTTAAGAGTGATAAACTTAGTGGTTATTAAAAAGTATAAAGTTCAATACAAAGAACTTTCTTTAAAGGGAAATTATTCCCTTCTTTCCATCTTTATAATATCTCTCCCTCTAGTTTTTCTTCAAATGCTTAATAGAAACCAAATAACGTTCTAAAATAATCTTAGCCGAAATAGAGTCTATCCGACCATCACGAATATATTTTATCTCCCCTTTCATCAAGTTTTCTGCCTCTTTAGAACTTCCTGCCTCATCTTGATAGATAAGTTCCCCTTTAAAATCAACTAAATTCATAAAATGAGCTATACGACGTCTCATCTCATCTTCACTACTTCCACCTAGAGGAATACCTATCACAACTGTATCAACTTCCCATTCAGCTATCACTTTTTTTACTTCTGCTGATGCCTGATTACGATTTTTACGTATTACTGCTGGTAATGGTGTCACTATATCTTTATGTGCTGAATAGGCTAATCCTATTCTTTTTAATCCTAAATCTATCGCTATATACTTCATATTTTTTTCCTTAAAAATTTATTTTTTCATTCCAACTAAAATCCCACCAAGAACAATTAACCCAATTCCCATAAAAGTAAAACTATCAGGAAAACTATCTCCCAAGATAAAACCAAAACCTATCGCAAAGGGAATATTTGTATAACTAATAACCCCTACTATACTCAAATTTACCGATGCACTATATGCTTTTGTTAAAAGCCATTGAGAGAGTGTTGATATGATAGCCATAAATAGTATTAATGACCATATTAAAAGAGTTTGAGGCACTATAAAAGTGGGAAATAGAAACTCTAAATAAGTTGGAGCTTGAATATAGGGAGCAACTACAAAAAATAGTATAGGAAAAAGTGTTCCAACCGTTACAAAGGAAAGAACGATAACTCTTGAATCATAAATATCTTTAATAGTTTTTATAGTCGTATAAGCACCCGCTGCTAAAGCACCTCCTAAAATCCCTAAAAAGTGTTCATAAGAAAGACTCATTTCAAAAGGTTTTGTGATTAAAATTATTCCTAAAAATCCTATAATTAGCGCTATAAATATTTGTAAACTAATATGCTCTTTGAGAAGATAATAGGCTAAAATAGTTATAAAAAGAGGAGATGTTTTATTTAATGTAATCGCTTCACCCAAAGGGATAACAGTTATAGTATAAAAAAAGAGTATCATCCCACTAAACCCTAAAATACCTCTCATTATTAACAGATGAAACTTTCCACCTGTTAATCTAGGGGGTGTATGTTTAAGGGTGTATAAGATTAAAAATACTCCTATTAAGTTTCTAAAAAATACTATCTCCATAGCACTTATATCATCTGATAATATTTTTGTTAATGCTCCATTTAGTGCTGATATTAAGGCACTTAGGAGCATTAAGGTTATGCCGTTGTTTAGTTTAGGCATCTAATGGCTCTTTTTTAATTTGATTTAGAGCTATGTTTAGCAATTTTTGAATATTTTCATTTTTAAAAAATAACTCTAAGTTATTGATTATGTAATATCTAAAAGAATAAAATTCATTTTCTTTAGATACTTTTTCTATAAAACTTTGAACATCTGGAAAAAACCTTGTTATATCTCTATTTTTTTCAAACTGCTTATAATGTCTATTTATTTGATTAATAAAGTCAGTCAGTATTAGCAATCGCTTTTGAATTAACTCTTTTCTATTTAAGTTACAAGCTTTTTCAATAGTATATTTTACTCTATCATTATCAGAACTAACCATAGCATTCAAGTCATATCTAATATACTCTAAGACATTATCTTTTTCAGGATTTATAATTAAGGGTTCTTCTACCTTATCGTAAAATTTTCCTAACTGATGAATATCTATAAATTTTTCATTTTTATAAATAACCATATTATTTTTAATTTTAAAATCATCCTTTTTAGAACTATTACAACTTCCACATGATAATAATAAATTATCCCAAGAGTATGCTAACCAATAATAAGTATCTTTAGGTCGATAATGTTCCGTATGTTTTGGTGCATCTAAAAGTTTTTGTTCACAGTAAGCACATTTTAAGTGATATATTTCATTCAGCTTTTTCTGAACAGAACCTACTTTATATAAATTTTTACCATCAGAATAGCTTTTAGAAGAGATATTATTATCAAAAGCTTCTTTACGGTTTTTTTTTCTTAAAATTGATGGAATATTAGAAAAATCTTTCTCAATTTTTATCATAATTTAGCAAGTTCTTCATCTATCATTTTAGCTATTCTATCTTTTTCACTAAGTGATTCATTTTTAATTTTTTTAGAAATATTTTGATGTATTTTTTCATAAATATAATCATCATTACTTAAATTTTTATCATAATTTCGTGATGTTACTGTTTCTAGTTCAAAAAGAGGAGATGAAATTAAAGTATTGTTCGTATAGCCCTCATTTTCTATCTGATTAGATATTTTCACTTCTCCCTCTTCTTTATATATCTTATAAAAAACTGCTTCTTTAGATGCACCAAGAAGAACAGTTGGACTATGAGTTGTCATTATAAACTGTATCTTTGGAAAAATAGTTCTTATCTTTTCTACAAAGCTATATTTCCATTTTGGATGAAGATGTAGTTCAACCTCATCTATAACTACTACACCTTTAAACTCTTCTATATTTTCTACATGAGACTGATTTTCATTTAAACGCACAAGTAAATCAGCAACGATTGTTATAACACCTTTATACCCAGCAGATAGTTGTTCAAAACTAACGATAGAGCCTTTTTCTGTAAATGTCACACTATCAGGTTCTATATTTATCTCTACATCACTCTCTAACAGTTCTTGTAAAAGCTTCTTTGCATTCTCTACAGAAATAATATTTTTCTTTTCAGATTTTTCACTATGGTCTAAATACTTTAACCAATCTATTGGATTTTTTAAATCAAGAGAAGGATTAAATAGAGTTAAATACCCTGTATCATCTTCTTTCATTTGACAATTATTATTTCGACTAGCTCCGTAAGCAAAAAAGTTTTTATAACTTTCATCTTTTGAATTATATATATTACTATTTGTATCTTCTATCTTTAAACTATACTCTTTTTGAAATTTAACAAGATTAAAAACATCACCCTCTTCAACACCCTTTAATCCTAGTGCTAATGCTTGAAGAAAAAGAGTTTTTCCATCTCCATTTTCACCGACTATATATATCTCTTTTTTATCTTTTAAGTTTTCAACTTTTAACTCTTTTATGCTGAAAAAGTTTTTTATTTCTATTTTATTAAGAAAAAAAATATCCTTTTTTTGAATTTCTTGTAGTTCATTTTGAGTAATATTACTTGAACTATTGTTAAAAAAAACATTCATATTAATCTCAACAAAAGTAATACAAACAGCAAGTTCTGCATGATTTGAGGTTATATGTATATTATTATTAGAATTTTTTACAAAATAATCAAGCTTCTTATCTAATAAATTAAGTAATACTTCATTATCTATATTGTTTAATTGTTCAATATTTTTTTTGTATATTTTAACAGTCTTTAAAAAGCTATTTGCATTTATATTATTTTTTTGTAATAAATTTATAATTAAATCTGTAGATAATATAGTTTCTATCTCATATAAGTTTGTTTCTATTCTCTTTAAATTTTGTTTATTCATAATATTTTCCCATTTTTACAATTAATCTCCTAAAAAATTTCATTTTTTCCCCTCACAAACTCCATAGCCCTCTCATTAACAAAAGCTAACTCATACCACTGAACTCTAGGAGCTATAAGATTTAAACGTAAAGGATTTGAGCTACGTGATAGTGCTACATAAAACTGAGAGGGAGCAAATATCTCATTTGTTTCTATAATTAAGTCTTCGATAGACATTCCTTGTGATTTATGAATTGTGATAGCAAATGCTAATTTTATAGGAAACTGATACACACTAAATAATGGCTCTTCAATCATCTCTTTCTTACCATCAATAGTTTTTTCAACCCATTTTTCTCTACTTTGAACAGTTACTTCTAGCTTAACAACTCGTTTATTTGATTTTTCGATAGAGATAACATCATTTTCTATCTTGACAATAACACCTCTTTCTCCATTAAAATAGTTCCAAGCATTTCTTGTAAAAAGAATAGGGGCGCCTATCTTTAAATGTAGTTCCTTTTCTATCCTTGCATCATCTAAAAATCTCTCTACCTCATACTCTTTTGTGGCTTTTTTATGGATAATTATCTGCGCCTCTTTGATAAAAAGTTCATTTTCTATAAAATCTAACTGTCTTTGATTATGTATCGCAGAGGAGTTATTTTTTCCAAAAAGAAAGGTAAATTTACTTAAATCTTCTGAAATTGGTTTTATATATCTGTTAAGCTGATTATGTATCTTTTCATTTACTATTCCAAAACGTACATTGTTTAATAGATCTATAAACTCTTTATTGTCCGTTCTATATACATGAGTAAGCTCTATCTTTTCAAATAAAAAACTATTCCAACTTTCAGATTCAAATGCAAATTTTACACCATTAAAGTTTTTAACAACAGGAGGTAACTGTAAAAAATCTCCTACTACAAGTAAATTACCTTTAAATTTTGCTTGATTTAAACGTAAGGTTATCATCTCAAAAAGAGTATCGCTGACCATTGAAATTTCATCTATTACTATTAAACTTATAGATGAGATTAAAGTTTTAATCTTTTTCTTTAACTCTAACTTTCCTCTTTTTTCCAAATCTTTTATATCAGAAGCGATACTTAAATCTAAAAAACTATGAAGTGTTTGCCCACCGATAAGTGTTGCTGCCATTCCAGTTGAAGCGAGTTTTGCTACTTTTTTAGCATCATCTTCAAAATATTGAATAATCTCTTTTGTGATAGTTGTTTTTCCAACACCTGCTCCACCCGTTAAAAAGATATTTTTATTATTTTGAAGATTTTCTATTATTTTTTTAAATGAGTTCATTTTAGAATAGGGAGGAAAATTATAATCTGATTCCTAAAAAATTTATAAACTTTTAAATTATAGTCATTATTTGTCATTAAATAATCCATTTTTAATATTTCTTATCTATACTTTGATAATCTGTTTATGAATTATAGTAGACAATTATTAAATCATTAGGAAAAAGAACACTATGCAAAGAATATTAATAGTAGAAGACAATAAAACATTAGCGAAACTTATAGCCAAAAAAATAGAAACAGAACTAGATTTTGAAGTTGATGTAGCCTACTCCTTATCTGAAGCAAAACTTTTTTTACATAAATATACATATTTTGTAACATTATTAGATATAAATCTTCCTGATGCACCCAATGGTGAAGTTATTGATTATGTTATCAAAAGAGAGGAACGAGTAATAGTATTAAGTGGAAATATAGATAAAGAGTTTAGAAAAGCTATCCTCAAAAAAAATATTATTGACTATGTAAACAAAAGTGGTATTGAAGATATTCATTATATTATTCAAACACTTAAAAGACTTAAAAAAAATCAGGAGCATACTGTTTTAGTTGTTGATGATTCTATGGTTATACGAAAACAGATTAAGATGACATTAGAAAATATGTTTTTTAATGTTATTGCTGTTGCTCATGGTGAAGAAGCACTTAATATGATACAAGTAAATCCTGATATAACTTTAGTTTTAACTGACTACAATATGCCTGTTATGGATGGTTTAGAACTTGTATCTGAACTTAGAAAAACTCATGATAAAAAAGTCCTAAGTATTATCGCTTTATCTGGAAATGAAGATGATGAAGTGATAGCTCTATTTTTGAAAAAAGGTGCAAATGATTATATTAAAAAACCATTTTCTAAAGAGGAATTTTCTTGTCGGATAAACAATACTATTGAAGCTTTAGAAAATGTTCAACTTATCTCAAATTATGAGATAGATTTTGGAGATTTATAAAAGTATCAACTCTCCAAAAGGAGTATCTTTCTCCTTTTGAGTGACCCATTTTACACTATAATTTGGTATTTCACTCGGAAAAATACCCTCTAAATCTGTAAAATAAAGAAGTAACTTAACCTCATCAAAGTTATCCTCTATAAACTCAAAAACAGGTCTAAAATCTGTACCTACTCCACCTTTTATATCTACTTCTAAACTCTCTCCACTGTAAAAAGTTGTATGCGAACGTATTTTTTCATCACAAACGATAAGCTCTATCTGATAGTTTGTAATTAAACTCATTAAAAAATTCAGTTCACTCAAAAAAGAGTTTAAAAGTTCTTCATCTACTGAACCTGAACTATCAATAGCTATCACAAGCCGAAAAGTTTGACTAATTGTTGATGGAAGATATATACCTTGTGAAAGAAACTTTTTATTTGGTGGAATAAGAACATAGTCATCTCTAAAATATCTATCCAATGCAGACTTTAACTCATCTCGCCAATCTATTTTACTTAAAAAATCTAATGTAAAAAAACGTTGTATCTCTAAAGGAGCATCACCCTTTTCAAACTCTTTTTCTAAAATAGAACGTGCTTCTTCACTTTGTAACTGCTCTTTTAAAATATCTTCTGTTTGATTATTATCTTTTTGTTCTATATCATTTTCATCATCTGCATCATACTCTAAATCTTCATCATCCCGTAAAATATCATCTTTAAGTTCAGCATATATCTCTTCTGCGTACATCCCTTTAAAACGCTCTCTATATTGAGCTTCATCGGGTCTTTCTAAACCATTTTCTACAAGCATATCGTTAATAGCCATATCTGTTGCTATCTGCCATAACCAACCACTACGATTCTGTTTACGATTTTCATGAGCTAAGGAGATATGCATCGCTCCATTAGCTAGAATAAACTCTATCTCTCCTATCTCTGCATACTCTATAAAACTACTACTATATTGAAGTTTCTTTCCGTCACATTTAAAAGCTTCTATATCATCATTTAGAACTAACTCCAACTTTGAAGCTAGTGTTCCAAAATAGGGATAATCTACTAGAAGTTTTGCTTTGGCTTGAGAGATTTTTGTATCTAAGTTCATCTATATAAATTTATGAAGTGTTGAGTATAAAAGATTTTCATCTATCGGTTTTGGAACATAGCTATCCATACCAAGTTTTAAAAATCGTTCTTTATCTCCATCCATAGCATTGGCAGTTAAAGCGATAATAGCTCCACAATTTTCTTTATATTTCTCTTTAATTTTTTTCATAGCTTCTATACCATTCATATTTGGCATATTTTCATCCATTAAAATAAGAGTATGAATATCTGGATTATAAATTTTAATCGCTTCTAGCCCATCATCTGCTATATCACAACTAACACCAAACTCCTCTAATAGCATCTCAATTAACATCTGATTTGTTTTGTTATCTTCTGCTACTAAAATATGGCTATTTAATGCTACTCTTTGAGTTTCATCATTTTGAGTAACTTCAATCTCTTCTAATTTTACTTCATAAAGTTTTTGTATAGGTAAGGTAACGATAAAACTTGTACCAACGTCTACTTCTGATTCTAACTCGATAGTTCCATTCATCAACTCCACTAAACTTTGAGTAATAGTTAAACCAAGTCCTGTACCACCATACTGTCTTGTTGTAGAGCCATCTGCTTGTTCAAATGGTTTAAAAATTTTATCTTGAACCTCTTTACTCATACCGATACCATTATCTGAAATAGTCAATACTAAAGAGTTATCTTTATAATCAGCACTATAAGATATTAAACCATCTTTTGGTGTAAACTTTATCGCATTGGATATAAGGTTTAAAACTATTTGAGAAATTCGTAACCAATCTCCAACAAATATACCATGAAGATTTTGATTAATCTCATTTTTAAAAGTAAGATTTTGCTCTACTGTTAAGCCCTCAAACTGCTTTGTATGTTTAAAAATTTCATCATAAGCATAAAACTCATAACTATCTATAATAAACTTAGAATCCTCTATTTTAGCAAGGTCTAGTATATCATTTATAAGAACTAAGAGTGATTGTGAACTTGCATTTACCTGCTGTATCAACTCTATATTTTTAGGTTTTTCTAGTATCTTATTTAAAATATTTCCAAAACCGATAATTGCATTAAGTGGTGTACGTAGTTCATGACTCATATTTGCCATAAACTCCTCTTTTGCTTTTTGTGCAGTTATATCATGTCCAATATATGTATAGCCTGTTAAAGTATTATTATCATACATTGGAACGATTGATGACTTTACCCAACAATAACCACCATCTTTTTTTCTATTTTTAACCTCGCCAGACCAAGTTTCTCCAGACTCTATCGTTTTCCATAAATTTTCAAAAATCTCTTTAGGCATATCAGAATGTCTTACCAAATTGTGAGGGGAACCAATCATCTCCTCTTGAGAGTAGCCACTTACTTGACAAAATGCTTTACTAGCAAAAGTCATAATACCTTTTGTATCCGTATGAGAACTAATAACATTATCACTAAAAAGTTCAAGAGAAGCATTAAGTTTATCTTGTGCTAGTTTAGATTGTTCTAAGAGTTTTTTATCTTTTAATCGATACTGTTTTTGAACTATTATAAAGATAACTCCAAGAATAAAAAGGAAAAAAATTAGAAGTTGCCATACAATCGTATAATCTTGTTTTTTTTCAATAGTTACAGCTATCCATTTATTAAGAATATTATAATGTTGCTCTTCACTAATATTATCTAAAAGTTTTTGAAATATTGTTACTAAGTGTGGATGGTCATTACGAACGCCAATAGGTACAGATAGGTTTTCACTAAATTTACCACCTATCTTAACCTCCCCTATAAACTGTTTTTGAATTTTATAGCCAATAGTTGCCAAAGAGCCAATAAGACCATATATCTTTCCCTCTTTAACTTTTTTAAGACCATCTTCAATATTTTCTACCTCTATAATATTTAAGTATGGGTATTTTTTATATAAAATCTCCGCAATAGCATAACCCTTTGGAATAGCAAGAGTTTCATCTTTGAGTGACTTAAAATCTATAACAAAGCGTTCACTTAGTTTTGTTGCTAGAACTATTGGTGTTTGTATTAATGGTGTTGTAAAATTAAGATAATCTTCTCTTGATGGAGTTTTTGTTATTAAGGAAACAATATCACACTTTCGATTTTTAGCATATTTTAATGTTTCGTTCCAACTATTTGTATGTACTATTTTAATAGGTATATTTAGCTTTTCTTGAAAAACTTTATAATAATCGGAACTTAATCCTATATGTTGTTTCCCTTTAAAAGCTTCAAATGGCATCCATTGAGGGTCTATACAAATTCGTAACTCTTTTTTAGTTTTTAAATAATTTTCCTCTTCTTGAGTAAAATCTAAAGAGCTATCTTTACTGTATGCATTTAAAATAGATAAACTTATTATTAACACTATAAAAAATTTCATATCAATATCCTATGCTAAAAGATAGATAAACTTTTTTACCCACTCTTTATAAACAGAAGAGTGTTCCATAACAACCCCATTACGCTGAAGGTCTTGAACTATCATAACAGCAAACTCACTTTTTAACTCTAATGTATATTTTAAAAGATTATCTAGTTTTGAGTTATCTTGTAAAATAGCACTTACTAAACCTGTACTAAGTGCATATAAAACATCAATCTCATCACTATACTCTCCCTCTCCATTTTCTAAAATAGCATCTATATTTGGAAGTCTATTCATAACTTTACAAAAAGCTAAAAACCCAACACTAACATCTTTTCCAACAGCACCACTAATAACATTTAGTATAAGAGTATCATCAAGATTAGCTTTTAAAATACTATCTACATATTCCCAACTTCTAGGGGTTGCAAAGCTTTTAGTATCACTCTTAGCATCAAAAGTAAAAAGATGCTCATTTTTAAAAGATATATAGGAGATTATACGGTTATCTATCCCTTTTTTATAAGCCCAAAAACGCCAATCATCTCTATTTACTTCCATCTCAAAATGAACAAATCTATTTGCTAAGGGAGATGGCATTCTATATGTAACACCTCTATCACCTTCACGATTTCCAGCTGATACTATCGCCCAACCATTAGGAAGTTCATACTCTCCAACTTTTCTATCTAAAATAAGTTGATATGCTGAAGCTTGAACAGAGGGAGGTGCAGAGTTAAGTTCATCTAAAAATAGAATCCCTTTTCCATCTTTAGGTAAAAAAGCAGGAGGCGCCCAAAGTGCAGTATGACTCTCTTTATCATAAAAAGGAATACCCTTTAAATCAGTAGGATCCATCAATGCTAAACGCAAATCTATAAACTCTAAACCTTTCTCTTTTGCTATCTGTTTTATGATTGAAGATTTACCAATTCCAGGTGCTCCCCAAAGAAATGTAGGTACTTTTTGTTCTACTAATGCACTAATAGTTATTCTTAAATCTGATGCTTTCATCTACACTAACCATCCAATATTTTCAGTTTGGATATGTTTTCCAAAACTAGCATTTTCTTTTACATAACGTTCAAATCGACTATCTAACTGTAATTGATACAATACATCTATCGGTGTACTCTCATTTTTAGCTAAACCCTCTAAAACTTTAGGATTATCACTCTCAGCTAAAAGTGTTAAAATTTTTAAAGGTGTATTTTTATTATGTGCAAGAGAAAAATGGTTTGCTTTATCATTATAAGCATCTTCAAGAGTTGGTTGAGGGGTAGTTTCATTTTCATATATTGCAAAATTAATGTCTATACTCCCCTCACTCACAAGTTCATTTATAAATTTTTCATCTATATTAATATTTGATGCTAAAGAGAGTTGAACATTCTTATCATGTAGAGAAATTAACTCTTTTTGTAAATCATAATTTAATGACTCATTTTGAGCTAATTGAGGTGCATAATTATCAATTAAAAGTTTAAATATCTCTTTATCTAGTTTTATATATTTGGCGATATTTTTAGCATATTTTGGAGTTTTAGCAAACTCTATTATCAGCTCTTTATTAAGATGTTCATTATAAGAGAGTGCTTCTAAAACATCCTCATTCCCATCTTTATATAATCTATTTTGCATATTTTCATCACAGTTCAATCTCATAGCAATAAGAGTTTTTACATAAGAGTTTGCTTTTTTAACTAACATTTTTATCACTGCTTTTGAACTATATTCATGTGTTGCTATGGCAGTTACTATACTAAATTTTGAGTCTTTTAGCTCATTTTTAAAACTATTTTGTAAAGGCTCAAGTAATGCTATCTCATCTATAAGTTTTTCATCTTTACACTGAACGATAAGGTGCATTAAACCTAATGTAGCATACTCTACATTGTGATTTTGCTCTATATTTGTATAAAAACGTCTTATAATTCCAGCAGTAACATCACGATTATCATCATTTTCAAAAAAATCTTCGCCATTCCAAGAGTACATTCTTAGAAGTCTAAAAAAAAGAGTATCACTTATCATATCGTTTTGAATAAAACTTTTTAAACGCTCTTTATCGTGAGATAATTTTAAACTCATCAAAAGGGTATCTTCATCTATCGCTTGTGCTAAAATCTTTTCAAGTTTATCAATAGTTATAAAATTTCTCTCACCATTTTCATAAATATTTTCACTTGCTATCTGCTCATAGGGTGTCATCATACGACCCTCTACGATATAAGAAACTTCAGAACTATACTCTTTGGTAAGAAAAATGTTATGAAATTTTAGTTGCGAGTCAAACTCTTCAGAAGAAAAAGCTCTACTTTTTCCAAAAAGTAAAATAGTTTTATTTTGTATATCTATTAAATTCATTGTAAACTCAATCTGACAATAAGTCTCTTAAAGACTCTTGAGGATTTTTACCCTCTAACATAAGATAAACCTCTTGAGCGATAGGAAGATAAAGATTTTTTTGTTTAGAAATTTCATTCAGAGCATAAGATGTACCGATACCCTCAGCAACCTCTCCTAACTCTTCTAAAATCTCTTCTTGTGTTTTACCCTTAGCTAAACCAAGTCCCACACGAAAATTTCGACTCATAGGAGATGATGCTGTTAAAAAAAGGTCTCCTGCACCACCTAAACCTAAAAATGTTTCATCTTTAGCTCCATAAGCTTTTCCAAAACGTTGCATCTCCACTAAACCACGAGAGATTAAGGCAGCGGCAGCATTTTTACCAAGACCTAAACCCTCACATATTCCAGCTGATATAGCTATAACATTTTTATATGCCCCAGAAACCTCTGCACCCATAACATCTGTTGAAGTGTATATTTTTATAAATGATGGAAAAAATTCTGAAAACTCTTGTGATAGCTGTTCATTTATAGAGTTGATAACAAGTGCCGTAGGTAAAGATTTTTGAACCTCTACTGCAAATGATGGACCAGATAAAAATGCTATATTTTCATTTGGAATATATTGTTCATATATCTCATTTAAAAATCGTCCACTTGAAGCTTCTATCCCTTTAGAGGCCACTAAAATTTTCTGATTTTTAAATATAAAGTTATCTTCTAACCATTGTGAAATCTGTTGTGCAGGTACTGTAATAACAAGATACTCACACTCCAAAATCTCTTCTAAAGATACAAAGTTTTTTATATCTCTAGGAGTTCTTGACGTTATAAAAACATCATTTTTTTCACTCAAAGCAAATGCTAAAGCACTTCCCCATTTTCCAGCTCCTACTACTCCAATTTTTGTTTTCATTTTTCTTTACCTTTTTTTATAATAAATATTATTTGACATCTCTTTTATTATCGGATATAATCTTTTTACAATTCCCTGCTTGTCAGGATTATCCCCAATTTTTTGGGGAAAACATATTTAAACATTAAATAATTCTTTAAACTTTACTTTTAATCTAGCAAAATCTTCAATAGAAATCTTACCTATTTTTTCATCTAATCTCTTTACATCAAATATTTTACCTTGAACTATTAAAGCTGTACTTATTTTATTATCTTTAAAACTAAATTCAAAGAACCAACTTCCTTCTTTTTTTGATGTTGAAAGAGGTATTCCAAAAAACATATTATTTGAAAATTTTTTAAATATCAATAAAGGTCTCATAAAGCTATCTCCTTTACCATTTTGTTCAAATCCAATATTTTCACCAACATTTGCCCAATAAATATTTCTTTCCTTAAAAGTAGCAATTACCTCTTTATCTTCTGTTCTCTTTTTAACTTCATTCCATTCGTTTAATTTTTCCTTTTTTTTATCTGTAAATTCTTCCATGCTTTCTTTTACGAATTGTTTAAGTAAATCTTCTACTTTTATATCACTCTGCTTAATACCTGCACCTATTAGCAAATCTGCTATTTTCCATACTATTGATTCATACTTTAATATATCTTGATTATTTCCTACTGACATACAATACCACCTATTAGTTTTTCAAATTTTTCTATATCTTTTTCATATCCAATAACTACAAAAACATCACCATTTTGAATAGTATGATGTTTTGCTTTTGATGAATATATGAACTCACTATGACCCTCTTTATCTATAACAGATAAAACAATAATCCCATGTTCATTACTCCACTCAACATCACTAGGATATTTTCCCTCAAAATAGCTATGTTGTTGTATCTCTATCTCAGCTACTTTCAAATCATTTTCTTCATATAATATACTATGAAGTGCATCTGTTACTATCGGTTTATCTAACATATCTACAATAATAGAAGCCGTAGTTTGAATAAGTGGAATTACCTTATTAGCACCAGCCATACTAATCTTGTTTGCACTCTCTTTATTTCTTGATAATGCAATAATTGTTAAGTCGGGGAACTCTGCCCTAAGAGAAATTGTTAAAAAAATATTTTGAGCATCATCTTCTAAAACACAAAAAGCTATCGATTTTTGCATATTGTATATCTCTTTTAGCTCATTCCACTCATCACTTAAATCAAATATTTCTATATCAAACTCTTCAAGTTCAGTTCTAACTTCATCTGATTCAAACTTAAATATTAAAAGATTATCATACTTACTCTGAATGTTTTTTGCAATTTGAATAGCATAGTTGTTATATCCAAATATTAGATTACCTATTTTCATCATTTTTTCTTTATTTTTAGATATTTTTCATACTCTTGTATAAACACTATATTTCCAATTAAAACTAAATAATCACCCTCTTGTAAAAAAATAGAACCCTTTGGATTAAATAAAAATTTATTCTCTTCTTTCTGATAAAGTCCCAGTAAAATCAATCTATATTCAGAGTTTTTTAAATCATCAACAGTTGAAAAACTTTTAACTATTCTTTGTGTGACAATTAACTCTTCTATATTTATATTATTATATTGAGAACGCAGAGCGTGGATAACCTCAAAAGCAACAGGTTTTCCAACGAACTCTTTTGCAATAAGTCCCACTAACTCTTTTGAATATACCATCTCATTTACACCTGCAAATGTTAATTTTTTTCTATTTCTATTTTGCATTAAAAGAGATAAAATAAATATATCTTTATTAAATGAACGTATAGTTAAAGCTGTATATACATTGGCAACATCAGTTTCATTTAAACATAGAACTGCTTTTACCTGCTTATTCATATTTATATGAAGTTTATGATAACTCTCTACACTTCCCGTATTATAATTAAGTGCAGTAAAACCATCTTTTTGTGCTTGTTTAACTCTTGCATTATCATCATCTAAGATTATAAGATTATTTTTCTTTATAAGTTGTGTAGCTACCTCTTGTGCTATACTTTCATAGCCACATATTATATAAAATTCTTGCAATTTTTTTAAATCATCGATATTTTTTGTCTCTTTAATTTCATCAAATTTCTCTGTAAAAGCTGAAACAATAATTGATGTAGTAAACGAGAAAACAGCAATACCAGCAATAATAACCCCAATAGCGACTAACCTTCCCTCATAAGTAATTGGTGTTATATCTCCATAACCAACAGTAGATATAGTCACAATAGACCAATAAAATGCTTTATAAAGCGTATCTATTGATGAATTTATATTATTAGCTTCGACAATATACATCAGAATAGAAGATACAAATACTATAATAGAAGCAAGCATTAAAAGAGTCAAAAATTCAAACTTTTTAATTGATAAAACAGAGATAAATTTTTTAAAACTTCTTGTATAGCGAAAGAGTTTAAAAACACGAAAGAGTATAAAAATTCGTAAAAATCTTAGTTGATGGAAAAAAGGAATAATTGCAAGTAAATCTATAATAGCACGTACTGATAACATATATTGTAATTTTTCCTTAACTATTATTTTAAGAGCTAAAAAAAGATTAAATTTTTTATTAAGCATACTATCCTGTTCACTTCGCTCAATAATAGTTTTACTTACACTACTAATAACCCATAAACGTAAGATATATTCGATTAAAAAGATGATAGAGATAATATAATTATTAAAATAGAGAAAAAAATCATCTATGTGATATTTAACCTCACGAACAAGAATAATAACACTTATTAGAATAAGTGTTATCATAAAAATATCAAAATATTTTCGATATTTGTAGTTATTGTTCTCTAGTAAATTATAAAAAAAAAGTTTTGTTGTTTGATACTTTTTTGAAGTGCTTAAAAAATATGCACCCTCAACTATCAAACTGTTTAGCACAATTTTTATCCTAATTTAGCTTTCAAAAGTTCATTAACCACTTGAGGATTTGCACTTCCTTTAGATGCTTTCATCACTTGACCTACAAAGAAACCAAACAGTTTCTCTTTTCCACCTTGATACTGTTCTACTTTTTGAGGATTTGCAGAGATTATTTCATCACACATAACCTCAATAGCACCTGTATCTGTAACTTGTTTAAGTCCTAATTTTTCAATAGCACTATCAACATCACTCTCATTATCCATTAAGTAATCTAAAACCTCTTTAGCCGCTTTATTACTAATAGTTTTATCATCAATACGTGAAGCTAAATTTCCAAGTTTATCTGCATCTACTGGAGAGTTTAAAAGATTTTGTTCCCCTTTTAAACGTCCTAATAACTCAACTGTTAAAAGTGATGTAGCAGTTTTAGCAGTTACTCCTTGTTTAGACATCATAGTTTCAAAGAAGTTTGCCATCTCTATTGCAGAGGTAATCACTCCAGAGTTATACTCATTCATACCATATTCTTCAATAAATCTTTGACGTTTAGCCTCTGGAAGTTCTGGAATTTGAGAGTATTGTTCAAACATCTCATCTGTAACTACTGCTTTAAGCAAATCTGGTTCTGGAAAATAGCGATAATCAGCAGCTTCCTCTTTACCACGCATAGAACGAGTTTCAATTTTTACTTGATCAAAAAGACGTGTTTCTTGACAGATTTCTGTATCATAAAGACCATCTTCCCAAGCTTCACTTTGACGAGCAACCTCAACCTCTATCGCTTTTTGAATAAACTTAAATGAGTTAATATTTTTAATCTCAACACGAGTATAAAGTTTTTTATCACCTTTAGGACGAATAGAAACATTTACATCAACTCTAAAAGAACCCTCTTGCATATTTGCATCACCAATATCTAAGTAACGGATAATTGAGTGTAGTTTTTTAAGATACGCGATAGCTTCATCACTATTTCTCATATCAGGTTCAGTTACTATCTCAAGAAGAGGAGTTCCTGCACGGTTTAAATCCACTTTAGAAATATCTCCATCATGAATATTTTTACCAGCATCAGCTTCAATATGCGCAAAACCTATTTTAATAGTCTTTGTAGAACCATCTTCTAGCTCAATATCTAAACTACCATTTTGAATTATAGGAGTATAAAACTGAGTAATTTGATATGCGGTTGGGCTATCTGGATAAAAGTATGATTTACGGTCAAAGTAAGATGTACGATTCACTGTTGCGCCAATAGCAGTACCAAGCATAACAGCTTTTTGTAAAACCTCTTGATTTAAAACAGGTAAAGCCCCTGGAAGAGCTAAACAAGTTGGACAAGTATTTACATTTTGTTTATGATTAAAACTCGTAGGACACGAGCAAAAAAGTTTTGTTTTTGTATTTAATTGTACATGGACTTCAAGACCGATAACTACTTCAAACATAGATTTCCTTAAATAGATAATAATTTATATTGTCTATTTTATCTAATTAGTGCTTGGTTAAATCTTACTTTTCAAATCTGGAATAGGAGTTTGAGGTTCACTATGAAGAATAGTTCCAACTCTTATTTTATATGTATTTTCCAATTTTGTAAGTTCCACTTTGTTAAGTTGAACATCTGAAACTATCACAAACTTTTGATGAGATTTCGGAATATTATAATGTTTAATAATTTCTTTGTACTCTTCATATTCTCTCGTTATTTGCAACTGTCCAAAAGAGCTTTCGATATGATTTTTTCCCTTAAGTTCTGTTAAAAAACTATATGTTTTCTTATTTGATTTTTTATAAATAAAGATACAGTCACATTTTCTTCTTTTTTGAGATGTAATTAAACAGTTATCAATGGCGATAAGGATTGTAGTTTCAGAAGCATTTGGTTTTAATTTTACTTGCTTTGCGCTATCTCTAAAAGTATATTCATTGACACACTCAGGAGGAGTTGAGTTATATTTTTTACAGATACACTCTTGCTTTTGTCCTAAATTAATCACTATGTTCCCACTCTATGTCTCTCATCACATCATAAATATCATTTATTTTATTAAATGAATGTAATAATTTATCATCAATCAAGCCAGTTTCATTATCTAAAATATCTTTTATAGTTTCATCTTCAAAAAGATAAGCACCTACTTTATCAGAGCTTATCGGTTCAAACTCTTTTATCTTTTTTGGTAAATCAACTCTATCTATCTTAGCTCTTTGAAGATGATTATTAAGCGCTTCTATAATATAGGGACTATGAGTGACTAAAATAATTTTAAGACCTTTATTTACTGCTTCAATCATTATTTCAACTAATGAAGCTTGTGCGTCAGGATGCAATGAGAGTTCAGGTTCATCTATTATTAGCATTTCAGAAGTAGCATATACTATTTTATGTCTGAAATACATAATCAGAGGAGAGAGTTCTGTAATAGAAGATGATGCAGATACTAAGTTTATATTTTGTTTTATATTTTGTAATTTATATTCGTAAGTTGGTAAATCTTGTGTTTGAGGATTTCTAATACTTAATTTACCATTTTTAAAGATATTTTTTTCTATTTTAGTCCCTAAACTACTTAACTCACCGTGATTTTTTGTATCTACTTGATAAATATCTTTTAAAAAATTATTCTCTATTTCAGGAAGTATTGAGATATTATCTTTCTTTTTCTTTTTCAATAAAACATCTCTAAAACTATTAAATTGACTTTCAAAAAGATGTTTATATGTAATCATATAATTAGCTCGTGCAGCGGGTAGATAATGGGTTGTATTTATCTTAAACCCTTCTATTAAAAATTTATATTCTACATTGATAGAATAATCGGTTAAATTATCTATTTTAGTTGAGTATTGCATCTCTATCTGTTCATAATTATATTTAGTAGTAAAAGAGAAGCTATCAAATATCTTATTTTGAGAACCGATAAATTCAGGATATTGAATTTTAATATAATTATTGAACTTTTTACTAAACTCCTCTTGCTCTTCTATTGTAAAAACGATAGTTTGTTTTTTATCAAAAGCTTCTTTCATTTTTTTATTAAATAATTTTTTAAATATTTCTATTTTATAAGAAAAATTATTCAAAAAATAAATTAACTTAGCAAAATAAGTTTTACCCGTTCCATTTTTACCTATAAAAATATTAAAATCTTTTATCTCAATATCTTGAGCCTCTTTTATCTTTGCCAAATTATTTACTGTAATTCTCATCTATGTTCCTATCTGCTCTTATTAGAATTAAATTCTAGCAAAAAATCTTTAAGAAATCCTCTCAACCCCATCTTCATAATGAGTTTTATATCCTTTAAGAGTGCTACGTATATGTTCTATCATATTTGTAGGGGCGTATTGAAGTAGGTGAATAAAAGATATAAATGCTCAATATAGCTATGAAGATAAAATAGGTGGTGGTGGCACTTTAGAATGGTCATTATTATCTTGTGGACAAGATGGTTTAACCAATGATTATAATGAACTTGAAAGATTTTATGATGCACATATTCCAGAAGAATTCAAAGGATTATATTCAGGAACTGCTATTCAAGCTCTTTGTGAATGTTGTAAACAGATAGCACATCAAAATAGAACTCACGAGGATTTTAAAAAGTGTGTTAGTAAGAAACTAGGGATAAAATTATAAAAAAAGGTCAAAGGGTAATTAATCCTCTAACCTTGATATTTTATCGCTCCATAAAACGAACGGAAGTTACTCATCACTGAGAAAATTTTAGCATATAATGGTTAATGCAACGAAAAAAGCCCTACAACTCAGAAGAGCAATAGGGCTTAAATCTTCATTATGTCAAGGTTTAACCTTTTTTTGTCATCTGAAGTGTAACTAAAAATTGGAAACATATCAATTAATTTAAAAATGAAGAGTTTTTTTTAGTAAGAGTAAAAAAGGGAGACAAGGGGAAATCCCCTTATCTATGCCAGTGAAGCATAGGTGCCAAAAGGCAAAAAAAAAGCTTTTTACCGCTCCATAAAACGAACTAAGTTACTTGTGATACTGGAATTATACATAAAATATATTAATTTAAGGATTAAAAAGATGAACCCCATAAAAAAACTGCTACTTTCAATACTCATTATATCATCACTAGCAGATGCAGAGGAAACAACCATCTCTTTTAACCTAGACAAACATCAAAATATAAATCCAACTATCTTTATCCCTTTTTATTATGGAGAAAATAAACAGTTTTATTCAGCGATAGGCTACCTTTCTAGTAACACTCAAAATGTTGAGAAAATAAATAAATTTAATGAGAGTAAAAATGCTTATATCAGCAATACAAAAGAGCTTACACTTAATTTTTTAAGCTATCAAAGTAAGGTTTTTAACTATAAAACATCAGTAGGTATCTCAACAACATTTATAGATAGAGTAGATAATGAATTTGGGTATATTCACGATAAAGAAAATATTTTTAATCACTCAACAGATTACTATATATCTTTTGATAATGAGATAGAAATAGATATTGAGAGCTATGCGATAGATGCAGATATAGTTATCCCCATAGGTCAATATTTTAGCTCACGGATAGGTGTGAGGATATCTCCCTATACGACACTTAGAGTAAAACAATCCACACTTTTTAAACCCCTCATAAGTGAAATAGGAACAAGTGGTGGTTCAAGTACACAAAAAATTGCATATAGTGTAAGATATGATGCACTTATAAAAACAGATACTTTTTTCGATATTGGCTTTATGGCTAGTTATACTAATCGCTCTTTAAAATATGATATAGCACAACTAGGATATATAAATGATAGCTATCAATTTGAAAAAAACACCATAGATACAGAAGAAACCACTCTCAGATATGTAGTTAAATTACTTTTAAATAAAGAAATGATGGGTGGATTGAAACCATCAATAGGCTACGGTATAGAAAGTTTCACTGTGAAAGATAATCTTACCAAAAAAACAAGTTCGGTTGATAAAAAAATAGTTGTTTTTGGGGTTGAGAGAGTTTTTTAATTTTACTTCCCCAAACAAAAAGACCCAAACATCTTATCCAACATCTCATCATTCTCAAATGGTCGAGTTATCGATGCCATCTCTTTAATAGCTTCATTCAAATGAAAAGAAAAAATCTCTAACTCTTGGTCTTGTAAGGGGATAGAGGCTTCTTCTATATTTGAAAGTGTATTTTCAACTGCTGAAATTTGTCTTTGAGAGATAAGCATTATCTCATCAGATGACTCAGTAGTATCCATAATATTTTCTAAAAGATGTATCAGAGTATCTACATTTTCATTAGAGTTTAACTCTAAATCAAATTGAATAGTTTTATCCTCTAATTTTGATTCTAAATCTATCTTATTTTTAATATATTTGATATGTTTATTTTGAGAATTTTTCTCTATTAAAGATAAAATCTGTTTATCTTCACTATCTAACTCTCTGGAATTATCAAAAAGTGCCAAAACAATATCACTCTGTTCTATCGCTTCTAAACTTCTTTCTATTCCTATCTTCTCTATCTCATCATTAGCATCACGAATACCTGCTGTATCTACAATTTTGATAAGATGCGTTCCTATCTTCACTTGCTCCTCAATAGTATCACGTGTTGTTCCCGCTATATTACTTACAATAGCACGATTATAGTTTAGTAAACGATTTAAAAGTGAACTCTTTCCAACATTTGGCTTTCCAATAATAGCTACACGAAACCCTTGCATTAAACCCTCTCGTGATTTACTTGCAATAAGTGTTGAGTGAAGAGATTTTGTTAAATCATCTAGTTTAGCTTGTATCTGTTCAACTAAATCCTCAGGTAAATCTTCTTCTGCATAGTCGATAGTCACTTCAGAATAAGCTAAAATATGGATAATATCATCACGAACCTGCTCTATATACTCTTTTAAAGAACCTTTCATTTGAGAGGCTAATATCTTTGCAGCATCTTCACTTTTGGCTTCAATAAGTTGTGCTATCGCTTCGGCTTCACTCAAATCTATACGACCATTAAAAAAGGCTCGTTTGGAAAACTCTCCAGCAGTAGCAAGTCTTGCACCTGCATCTAATGAAGCTTTCAAAATAGATTGTGCTACTATAAAACCACCGTGACACTGTATCTCTACAACATCTTCAGCTGTAAAAGAGTGTGGTGCTTTAAAAAAAATAGCTATTGATTCATCTATGAGTTCATTTTTGGAGTTATATACATTTGTGAGTGTTGCGTAACGAGGAGTTAAAATTTCTTTTTTTGTTAAGATTTTGGCTATCTCTAAAGCTCTATCACCGCTTAATCTTATAATTGCGATAGAACCTATGCCATTTGCAGTTGCAATGGCACAGATTGTGTCAGTATTCATCTATTTAGAGTGGTAATCGTTTATGATGATATATTTTAAACCATCACGAGTAGAACGTATTACTACATATTTATCAGGATATACATCACGAAGTTTACGTAATGCTATCTGAATTAAAACACCATCAAGAATTTTAGTTTGAGCGCGACCATCTTTGGCTACATTCTCTTGAACACTTAATAGGTATCTATCAACAGAATCTTCTTGATTTTGTAAAAATTCTGCTATCTCTAAACGTAATTGAACATCATATTTAGCATTAATCCAGTTAAAAATCATATACGATATAGCTTTATATCTATAACCCTCTTTACCGATAAGTAAAGCAGAATCACTTCCTTTAAAATTAACTAAAACTGTATTTTGATTATAAGGAGTTACATCAATAGAGTCTATATTAAAACATGTTAAATCAAAAAGATTATTAATCTCTGCACTGATACTGTCTGCAATATTTTGAATATCACTTCCAGCAACCTCTTCCGTATTATCATATTCATCATCATAATCAGCTGTATAATGAACACCATTATTTAATTCATCGTACTCATCATCTTGATCACTTACAAAAGATGCTGGCATAATTGTATCATTAAGAACTTCTGTTCTCTTAGCAACTACTCTCTCTCTTTTTTTAGGTGCAAATTTAACTTCTGCTCGTTTTTCCGCAACTACTCTCTTTTGAGGTACTGCTCGAGGAGCTGGTCGATGTTCTGGAATTTCATCAAAATCTTTTGTTTCGTAAACAGGTTTTCTTTTTTTAACTTTATTTACTTTTTTAACTTCTCTTACTTCACGTATTTCAGGAACCTCTTCAACTTCTGGTTCAAAAACATCTTCATACACAGGTTGTTTACGTTTAACTTCTCTTTCTCTTTCTCTCTTTGAAGTTTGAATAGGAGCTGTCTCTTTTTTAACTGCTCTTCTTTTCTCTTTTCGTGCAGGTGGTGGAGGTGCAGATACCACTTCAACAGGAACATCATATTCCTCTTCGTAATCTTCTTCATAATCCTCTTCTACACGTTCTCTAGGATTGTGAGCTGCAATAATAATTGCATTCTTTTTAAAAATTCCAAAAACTCCAGGACTAGGTTTTTGAATAACTTCTACTTTTAACTCTGCAGCAGAACATCTTAGTTTAGAAGAAGCTTTTTTATAAGCTTCTTCTAATGTAGGGGCTTCTATCTTAACCATCTTTTTTCTCCTTATGTTTAGCGATTGCTATCTCAGCATCTTTTTGATTTTTAAACTGTTGATTTACAATAAATTGCTGACCTATAGAGAAAAGATTATTTACAAACCAATAAAGCACTAGACCTGAAGGGAATGTGACAAAGAAAAATGTAAATATAATTGGTAAAAACTTAAATACTTTCTCTTGTAAAGGGTCAGTAAAGTTATTTGGTGTAAGTTTCTGTTGGTAGTACATTGAAGCACCCATTAAAATAGGTAAAACAAAAAAGCTATCCATACGTGAAAGGTCATCAATCCATAAAATCCATTCAGAACCCTGAAGTTCAACTGCATTTAAAAGCACTCTATAAATTGCAAAGAAAACAGGAATCTGTAATAACATAGGTAGACAACCACCTAATGGGTTAGCACCATGTTTCTTATACATATCCATAGTTGCAGAATTTAAACGCTGTGGATCACCTTTATATTTTGCTTGTATCTCTTTTATTTTAGGAGAAATTGCTTTAATTTTCTGCATAGATACCATACCCTTGTACGTTAAAGGATAAAGAACAATTCTAATTAAAATAGTAAGTGCAATAATAGACCAACCCCAGTTACCAAAAATTCCATGTAACCAAGAAAGAAGAACAAACAGTGGTTTAGAAGCAAATGTAAACCAACCATATTCAATAGCATTTGTTAATACAGGATTGATAGATTCTAAAACTTTATAGTTTTTTTGACCTACATAACCACTAAAAGTCATAGTTTGTAAAGCATCGAAATAAACAATAGGATTATCATCACGGTCACGCTCAACTATTACATTTGTATCTTTCGATAAGTTATACATAATTGTTGCAGAGTATTGGTCAAATGCTGAGATAAGTTCAACACCACTAAAACTCTTACGACCCTCGGCATCACCATCAGCTATTATAGTTGCTATCTCATCATCAGTATAAATCATAGCTCCTGCAACTGTCATCATTTTTTCTGTAACTTCAGGACGTTGTCCTAAATACACAAAATATCTTTGATTCTCTGAAAGTGATACAACTGCATCATAATGTCCATCAGGAAAAAATGTAAGCTCTTTTGTAACAGTTAGTGTAGATAGCTTTTGAGTTAATATAATTTTTGAAGATGAATCTATTAAAGATACCTCTTTTACACTTGCAGTATATGGAACACTCATCGCTTCTTTATTTAGGTTTTCATCTAAAAATCTAACAAATAGTGGCTTCGTTGCAAAAGCTGGTATAAGCTGTGCATGATTACCCTCTTTATCATTATATTTTTCTTGAAGAAGCTCTTTAGAAGAGATACGACCTAAAGTGTCTATTTTTAAAATAAAATCTTTATGAGTTACAGTAACAATATCACTAGATGCTGTTGATGCCATTCTATCTTTTTCAGATATTGTATGACCCACTGCACTTTCAACTGTTAAATTATTCTGTGTTGAGTCTTGTTTTAACTCTACTTTTTTAGCATTATCTGCTGTTTCATCTAGTGGTGGTTGAACTGGTGGAAATATAGCTGTATAAACTGTAAAAAATATTACAGAAAGTCCTACTGCTATTAATAATCTTTGATTTGGTGTCATTTTGTCAAACACAAATTACCCTTTATAGAAAAAATTTTTTATTATGTAATAACGGTTTTTTTTAGTTGGTACCAACCAATATTTTATAGTATCAACATTTAGTTTTGTAGGTTTTAAAATAGGCTTATCAATTATAGGATAATCTATCCCACCATCAAAAAGTTGATTACAACGAAGTATTCTAATAGAAGAGTGATAAAAAGCAGTTAAAATAGAGTTGTTTTGAAAGTTTAATCGTGCATATTCGCTACAAGTTGGATAATATCTACAACTTCCATAGCCAATAAGAGTAAAAAATTTCTGGTATAACCATAATAGTTTAAGTAGAAATACTTTTATCATTCTTTGTTCTCTTTAAATGCTTGAGAGCGTTTGATAACTTTTTTAAAGTCATTTATAAGTTGCTCGTGAGATGATTCAACTAATGATTGTTTTGCAACAAATATATATGTACCATCTTTGAGGGAGTTGGAATATTCTATAAAAAGTGCGCGAAGTCTTCTTTTCGCACGATTTCGTTTTACTGCATTACCAATTTTTTTGGTTGCTGTAAATCCTATTTTAGTAATTCCATTTTGAGGAAGAAAGAAAAGCACGACATTATTTGAATGTTGATTTTTTCCTTTTCGATAAATACGCTGAAACTCCTTATGAAGCTTTAACGTATTAAATCCACCTAAACTGTCAATTTTTTACGACCTTTAGCACGACGACGACTAAGTATGTTTCTACCATTTTTAGTAGCCATACGAGCTCTAAAACCATGAGTTCTTTTTCTTGGTGTATTATGGGGTTGGTATGTTCTTTTCACTGAATATCCTTATATAAAATTAAGTTCGCAATAATACAGATTAATTGCTTAAAATGTAATTAATAGACTACTTCACACTAACCTTTATCTCATTTTGAGCAAACTCAAAAGTAACATGGCTTCCCTCAACAACGATTCCCTCTAAAATCAAATCAGCCAATCTATCTTCAACTATCTCATACAAAGCACGTTTAAGAGGTCTAGCACCATACACTGGGTCAAATCCAGCTTCAGCTATATATGCTTTAGCTTCTGAGCTTAAAACTAATTCTATATTACGAGATTCAACTTTTTTAGCAATATCTTTAAAGAATATATCTACAATATCTACAATCTGTTCTTGACCTAGTGCATTAAATATAACTATATCATCTAAACGATTTAAAAATTCAGGTTTAAATTTTTGTTTAAGTTCACTCATCACTAAATTATCTAACTCATCAGATTTAGGGTTATTTATAATTTTATCACTTGCTATATTTGATGTTAAAATAATTATAGTATTTGTAAAATCAACCGTTACACCCTTGTTATCTGTCAAACGACCATCATCTAAAACTTGAAGTAGCATATTAAAAACGTCAGGGTGTGCTTTTTCTACCTCATCAAAAAGTATAACACTATATGGTTTACGACGAACTGCTTCTGTAAGTTGTCCACCCTCTTCATATCCAACATACCCAGGTGCTGCACCAACAAGACGTGATACTGAATGTTTTTCCATATACTCACTCATATCTATTCGTATCATTGCATCTTCACTATCAAACAAAAATTTAGCCAATGTTTTAGCAGTTTGTGTTTTACCAACACCAGTTGGTCCTAAAAATAGAAAACTACCAATAGGAGAGTTTGTATCAGATAACCCTGCTTTATTACGTTTAATAGCACGAGCAACAGCATGAGTTGCTTTTTCTTGTCCTATAACATCTTTGTTTAATTCAGCTTCAACATTTAGGATTCTATCTTTATCCCCTTGAAGCATCTTATTTACTGGAATATTTGTCCATCTTGAGATTATAGAAGCTATTGCATCTTCATCAACACTATTTTTAAGAAGTGTTCCCTCTGCTTGTAGTCTATTCCAAGATTCGTTAATATCTTTTTCCTCTTGAATAAGTGTTGGTATCTCTCCATACTCTATCTCAGCAGCACGATTAAAGTCAGCAGATGCTTTTGCACTCCCAGCTTCACGACGTTTAGCCTCAATATCATTTTTAATAGAAGATATTTTTTCAAACACTTTTTTCTCAGTGGCAAACTGTGTTTCTAATCTCTGAACTTCCTCTTCAACATCAGCTAACTCTTTTTCTATCTCTGCTAAACGTTTAGTATTAGCAGGAGTATCTTCCATTTTAAGGGCTTCTCTCTCAACGTGAAGTTCAGAACTCATACGTTTAGCACTACTTAAAACGTTTGGCTCAGATTCTATCTGCATCTTTAACTCTGCTGCTGCTTCATCTATAAGGTCTATCGCTTTATCTGGTAAAAATCTATCGGCTATATATCTATCTGAAAGTCGTGCTGCTGCCACTAAAGCACTATCTGTAATAGTTACATTATGATGTGTTTCTAAACGCTCTTTAATCCCTCTTAAAATCTGAAGAGATTGATTTACAGTTGGTTCATTAAGATTTATCGGTAAAAAACGACGTTGAAGAGCTGTATCTTTTTCAAAAAACTTTCTATACTCTTTAAGTGTTGTAGCACCAATAGTATGAAGTTCCCCACGAGCAAGAGCAGGTTTTAAGATGTTTGCAGCATCCATACTTCCCTCACTAGCCCCTGCCCCAACGATAGTATGAATTTCATCTATAAATAAAATGATATTTCCACTCTGTTTAACTTCATCTATAACAGATTTAAGTCTATCTTCAAACTCTCCACGATATTTAGCTCCAGCTATCAAAGCACTCATATCAAGAGCGACTACACGTTTATTTTGAAGTGAAGTTGGTACATTCCCACTTTGAATACGTTGTGCAAGTCCTTCAACCAAAGCAGTTTTACCAACCCCAGGTTCACCTAAAAGCATAGGGTTATTTTTAGTTTTACGGATTAAAATCTGCATCATACGTGTTATCTCTTCATCACGACCGATAACAGGAGAAAGTTTACCCTCACTCGCTTCAGTCGTTAAATCAATACCATATTTTCCTAAAGCTTCAAGATTTTCATCTGCACTTTGTGAGTCTATCTTAGCGCCACCACGTGATGCCTCTAAGTTTTTTGCAAACTCTCGAACATCTATATATTTTGGAAGTATCGTTGCAAATGGTTCTGTTGTTAAATTTGCTAAAATATAAGTATCTACTGCTAAATATTTATCCCCATTTTGAGTCATAAGCCCTACACCACTCTCTAGTGTTTGCACAAATTTATAAGAAAGTTTTATATTTTCTTTTGAAACAGATGAAGATTTTGCAATTTTTTCAGCAACACTTCTAACATCTAGTTCTATTGCTGTTTTATCTACATTCATCTTATTAAACATCTGATTTAATACAGAATTAGAATTTGTAAGTAAAGCCCATAAAAAGTGAACTAACTCTACCTCTTGATTTTGATTATGTAAAGCTAGTGAAACTGCCGACTCTATCGACTCTGTCATATTGTTTGTTAGTTGTTCAAATACATTACTCATTATAATTCCTTTAAATTTTATTTATAAATCATTATATCAAGTTGAGTCTATCTTTGTCAAGTATAATTAGTCATATAAAATCAACTAAGAAAGTTAACACTACTTTATACATTAGCTCTCTATGTAAGTGTAACTAAAAAAAATAAAGATATAAACGTTGATACAAAAGAGTGTTTTGAGTATGAAAAAAGCCAACTCTATAAATATTTTAATGATGTTGATTTCATAGAGCCTTTTGGTGAAGATAACTTTTTTAAATCAATCAGTGCAATAAGTAAAAAGTTATGGACTGTTGAAGGGAAAGATCCACATTATAAACCAAAGTTAAATAGAACTATATTTCGATAGCTAAGTACAGTTTATTGTTTTAGATAGAGAGCTATGACTTTATGTTATAATTCCATAAAAATTTAGGATATTTTCATGCCAACAGTGTTAGAAGTAATAAACAAGCGTTCATCAAAAAGAGCATACTTACCAAAACCAGTAGAAAAAGAGACTTTAAATAAGATACTTGAAGCATCCGCGCAAACTCCAAGTGGTGCTAATATGCAACCATGGGTTGTTTATGCTGTTTCAAATAAAGATGTTTTGAAAAAAGTTGGTGATGCTGTTATCGCAAAAATGGATGAGGGTGTTGTTAATGACCAATTTATTCAATATTATCCTATTAAATGGGTAAATCCTTATAAAAAGCGTCGTATAGTTACGGGTTCTACACTTTATAAATTTATGGGAGTAGATAGAAAAGATACTCTAACTAGAACAAAGATGTGGAAAGATAACTTTAGATGGTTCGGCGCTCAAACTGTTATATTTGTCTGTACAGATAAAGCAAATATAGATAACTCACAAGGTGCATTCATAGATTGTGGTGCTTATATGCAAAGTTTAATGCTTTCAGCTCAAGAGTTTGGAATAGATAGCTGTCCACAAGGTTCTACTACTGAATTTGGTAGGGTTATCGCAGAGGCTTTAGAACTTCCAGATAACTTAGCACTTTTATATAGTGTTGTTTTAGGTTATGAAGATAAAGACGCTAAGATAAATTCTTATCAACCAGCACGTGTTCCTCTTTCGGATAGTGTTACTTTTATAGATTAAAAATATTTGAGAAAGGCTTTATATCCAGCCTTTCTTTTTATAACGTTCCAACATACTCTCATTTCCACTCACTCCTCCACTATGAATATACAATATTTTTTCATCTGTCTGTTCTAAAAGAGTTTTCCAAAGAAGTGGAGCATATAATAAATCAAACTCTATTTTTGTCTTTAAAAGCTTTGTATAAATATCTATAAATTCTCTATATGGCTTTGCAAAATGATACTTTTTTGATGGTTCTAAAACTATAAGATTTGAAGGAATAGTTTGTAATGCTCTCATCTGCTCTAAAAGATAGCTTTTATCTCCAATTGATGGTGTAGTATAAATTTTATACTCTGGAAGTACCAAGGCTAAATAAAGTGCTGTTGTACCTGTTCCTGATGGAGTAGCGATAGCATCAAACTCTAAATTAGCGTCTTTAATCTCTTGTGCTAAAACTTTCAAACCATCAAGAGCCATTGTATCAGCACCACCTTGATCGATAATAACAGTTTTTGCATCAAGATTTAAACGTAAAGTAGAGATAAAATCTTTATATAATTCATTTTCTATCTCTCGATGTTCCATACCTAACTGAGTTGCATTAAAATAGTTTCCAATCTTTTGCTCTTTTTGTGTTTGGCTTAATGGTTTGGTGTAGTAGATAAATTTCCAATCTTTTTGTTTACACATAGCAGAGATAGCTAACATCGCATTTGATTGAGAACCACCATAAGAGATGACGGTATTGTAGAGGTTTTCAGCACTATATAGTAAAGTATATAGCTTTCGATATTTGTTTCCTGCTAAAAAAGGGTCTATTAAATCATCTCTTTTAACAAGAAACTCCCTCCCATCTATAAGAATAGATGAGATTGGAGAGTTTTTCACTATTTAATAACTGCTTTTTTATGTAAAGCTTCCATTTTAGTTTTCATAACATCTTTAAATTTTTCCATTTTTAAACGTTGTTCAATAAACTCTTTTACTTCGTTATATTTTCTTACTGCACCAGCTTTTTTATCTTCTAAATAGATAATATGAAAACCAAACTGTGTTTTAACAGCATCTGTCGTAATTGTACCTTTTTTCATACTGAATACTTTTGCATCAAATGCTGGTACCATCTGTCCTTTACCAAAGAAACCTAAATCTCCACCTTTTGGTCCACTAGGTCCTGTTGATTTAGTTTTTGCCAACTTAATAAATTTATTTTTAAGTACATTTCCAGACAATGGCTTTAACTCTAAAATAATTTTTTTAGCTTCATCTTCTGATTTTACTAAGATATGACGAGCGTGTACACTCTCTTTTTCATTAAACTCTTCTTTGTTTGAGTTATAATAATTTTTTAAATCCCCATTAGAAACTGAAATTTTATCTAACTGTTTTTTTTGCCAAACTTGAATAGCTAACTCTTTTTTAATTCTTTCTTGAACTTTTTTATACTCATCTTTAAACTCTTTAGATTTCATAATACCTGTTGCTTTAGCATCGCCGTACGCTAACTCTTTCCCTATTAACTGTTGTAAAACTTGTTGTCTAAATTCAGCTTGTTTTTCTGCTGGAACTTGATTAAATCTACCTTGTGTAGCATTCATTAATGCAGTTTCTACATCATTTTGAGTAATAGCTGAACCATTTACAGTTACTAATGTTTGTGCAGCAGCTATTGAACTTGTTATTAAAATAGCAGATAATATTTGTGTTACTTTTTTCATTTAAGACTTCCTTGAGCATTTTTATATTAAAAAATTCTATAACTCTTATATTAATAGTTGTTAAACAGATTTTGATAAATCTATATAAGAGGATAAAATACAAAAAAATAAATCAATATAATGGGTCCAAATGAAAAAAGCAACAAAAAAAGAGATAATTGAAATTCATAAGCTATTTGTAGAGAGATATGATGAAGCTGTTACGGAACTAACTTATACAAATGCTTATGAGTTAGTGATAGCAGTTGCTCTGTCTGCTCAATGTACCGATAAACGTGTAAATATCTTAACACCTCCTCTTTTTATAAAATACCCCTCTCCAAAAGAGTTAGCAGATGCAGATTTAGATGATGTCAAAGGTTTTATAAATAGTTGCTCTTTTTTTAACAATAAAGCAAAAAATATTATAGCTATGGCAAAAAGGGTTATGGAGGTGTATGATGGTGAAATTCCAATGAATACCAAAGATTTAATGACATTAGGGGGAGTTGGTCAAAAAACTGCCAATGTTGTAATGATAGAATATACAGGTGCAAATCTTATGGCAGTAGATACACACGTTTTTAGAGTTTCTCATAGATTGGGATTAAGTGATGATACAACTGCTACAAAAACAGAAGCCACACTTGTAAGAAAGTTTAAAAATAACCTCCACGCTTTACATCAAGGAATGGTTCTTTTTGGTCGCTATATCTGTACTTCTCAAAATCCAAAATGTGAAGAGTGCTTTTTAACAGAATATTGTAAAACTAAAAAAACTTTTAAGGTATAATCTCATTATGAAAACAATAATATTTATCTCTTTAATAGCATCAATATTTATCTTTAGTGGCTGTGTAAATAAACATGGTATCTCTGCAAAATATTATAGTGACTGTAAAGAATATTATGATTTACAAGGCTATTATCATAAAGAGTGTGGAGATGATGACATAGTTACTTATAAAGCTATTGGAGAGGCTTTTACTATCGAAGATAAAAAAGAATCTCGCAAAACTTGGAGAAGATAATAGAGCTATTTAATCGCTATAAAAGTAGCAAAATTAGCCCAACGTAAAATAACTTCACAATGAGAAAAACCACAGTTAAGAGCCATTTTTATATTTTCCTCTTCACTGTATGGTACTAAAACATTTTCTAATGCTTCACGTTTTTGCATTATCTCATACTCTGAGTAACCCTGCTCTTTTTTGAAATCATAGTAACACTCTATTAAATCTTTATTGAGCTTTGAATGATGAGATATTACTTTTTCACTAAAGATAAAAACACCCTCTTTTTTAAGTGATAGAGCGATTTTTTTTACAAGTTCCTCTCTTACTAAAGGACGAATAAACTGTAAGGTATAATTACTTATAAAAACATCAGCCATCTTATAATCATATTCTAAAATATCTGCATTATGAAGTTCTATATCTGCACCATAGGCTTCACATTTACGTTTAGCTTGTTTGAGCATCGCTTCTGAGTTATCTAAACCTATTATTTTAGTTTTATACTCCAGTTTTCTTTGAATATTTAAAAGAATTGTCGCAGTTGAACACCCTAAATCATATAGTATGCCATCCTCTTTTAGATTTTTAAGCGCAAAAAACTCTGTAATATTTTGAGCCTCTTTATAAAAGGGAACACTTCTTTGTAACATATCATCAAAAACTATCGCTACCTCTTCATCAAATTCAAACTGTTTCTTAATCGGTTTTGTAAAAACTTTGTCATCTTGAGTAGACATTGCTACCCTCCTTTTTATTTAATATTTCAGTGATAATTTTCTATGTCACAGATTTAACTTTTATCTTATCTCTTTTAGTGTAAAGAGGGGGATTTGATAAACAAAAGGGTAGAATTTAATGAACCTTTGTTTTTGGATGACTATATAAATAATTAATAACTAAGGCTATTGTACCCATTATGGCTAATGCTATTGCTAACTCCATGTTAAACCTCCTTAATTGAATATTTTATAAGATTATTATGCCGTAGAGGGGCATTATTTAGCCCCCCCCCTCTATTTTTTTGAAAGTATAACATACTCTTAGATTGAACTTTCCCAAGAAAGCCGAGAAGATACACCTCTATTTTTTTAAGTATGAAAGTGATATATTAAAGGAAAGGAACTCAATGCAACTTGATACATCTACAATAATGATGATACTATTTATACTTCTTTTAGTTGTAAGTATATGGAAAATATATGCCTTTTTACCAAATAAAGAGTTAGCAGATGATGATACAACAGAGGCATCACAAAAGGAACTTATAAATTTAGTTTTAAAAGTGATAAAAAAAAGTGATGGAAAATTAACAAAACAAGAGCTATTTGAAAAAATTAAAAATGATGAAGATTTTGATAGTAAACATTTTTGGAGATTTAATCAAAATAAACTGAATCAACTTTTAATACAGTATGATATAGAAATATAAGCGGTATTAGTTCGGAGTATCTTGCTGTTGTATATATTGTTTAACAACATCAAGTGTAGCACCCCCAACACTACCAGCAAAATATCTTTCTTTAACATTTGGCATATCTCTTCTAAGTAAT